>Ga0316209_1000632_pt1 | contig 53984 bp, 45 predicted proteins | sample 6monopyrite_MG_FD_204945 | JGI IMG/M metagenome (GOLD analysis project Ga0316209, IMG submission 204945) | Microbial mat bacterial communities from mineral coupon in-situ incubated in ocean water Damariscotta River, Maine, United States -... | ecosystem: Environmental > Aquatic > Marine >... | reverse complement strand
GAGGAGCAGACCGAAGGCCTGCGCAGCCAGGACGAGATGATCGAAGACCTGGCCGGTGAGATCGCACGCGAGATGCCGAGGGACTTCTGGAAGTGACCCTTGAACTGCACGAACCGAGCGGCGCGACACCTCTTACGCCTGACGAGCTGCTTGGCCTCAAGGCCAAGCACGTCTCCACGCGCGGCGAGCTGAACGAGCTGGAAGGTGAAAACATCATCGAGGGACTCACCTGGCTGGATCGGCGACCCACATCCTTTGGCCTCCTAACCGACGAAGCTGCGCGCAAGGTCCACAAACGCCTCTTCGGTCAAGTCTGGGATTGGGCGGGCGTCTTCCGCTTGACCGAGAAAAACATCGGCGTGCCGGTCTGGCATATTTCGACCGAGATGCGAACCTGTCTGGACGATGCCCGGTACTGGCGCGAGAACGGCACCTACGAGCCGCTGGAAGCCACCGCACGATTTCACCACAAGCTGGTATGGGTCCACCCATTTGCCAACGGAAACGGACGTTGGGCACGTATCATGGCTGATGCGTATTTGGCTACGATCGATCCGGACATCTTCCTCGATTGGTCCGGGGGCGGGACATTGACTGCCAACAGCGGTCACAGGGCACGCTACATCTCGGCGCTTCGGGCAGCGGATGGGTATGAATTCGGGCCGCTCATCGAGTTGATCCAAGCAAATGCGAAATAGGGCCGGCGGAAATCTGAAGTTGACCAATACCGCGACGAAAACTCCGCAAAACTTCACCAAGCGTTAAACGAGTTGCCACCTCTGCGAGCACGCAGCCTCTCGCTGACGTCCTCAGTCGAAACTGCCACGCCCGACATTTCCCCCTCCAGCCGATCCAGATCGCTAAGGGCTGCCTCAACCAGCGTAACATCATCGCCTGCTGGATTGTCGAGTGCCAGGTCGGCCTGCCCTGCAAAATCCATTTCCATCTGTCGCTGCTCATCCGCGACGACCGCCTCCTCGACCGTACGCGCCCGGCTTCGCTTGGAGTTTCTGGGCGGTGCGGTCTGATGGCGCATCATATCCACCTCGGCAGTCTCACCTGCCCGTGTGCCACGTGAACCCTGAGGTTCCCTGCCCCTTTCGGTTGTTTGCGCTCGACCGGTTGTACCTCCGGCGCCCCCCGGGCCAGCCGGAAACGGCATCTCCCCCTCCTGCGCCGCATGGATGGCCGTGAAGAACGGGTCCTCAAAATACACCACCCGTTCGGCGGTCGTCACGCCATCACGTCGACCGCTGTCCGTCTCAGCTCGCCGAACCCACGCCCGAAGCGTATCAGGCCCACAACCGATCTTAGGCGCAATCGACTTGATCGCAGCAGATTGGCTACCAAATTCACCCTGATGCTCGAACACCATCCGTACAGCACGTTCGCGTACTTCCGGTGAATATCTGTTTCCACATTTGTTCTTTTCCATAACCCAGCATCCTTACTTCTGGGTCTCCGGCAAACAAGGGGCGGTTCAAAACAGTATCTCGGTCGTCGCTCGGTAGGCGCGGAATTTCATGGCTTTTTGACAATTTTTTCTTTGAGCCGACCCTTGTTCTGACAGCAACATTTCTGCCTGGCGGAGGTTTGGACTACGCCGCAGTGGGATATATTCGGAAGTAACAGCCATGTCCCAAATCATGCCGTCCCCCCTCACCCGTCTTCCCCCAGTTTCGGCGCGGGCCGATCGTACCGCAGCTCGGCATCCGAGAAGGTAAACGGCGAGCGCACCCCCGGCACCCCGCCAGGGCTGATCTGCATGCCGCGCGCCTGCACCTGAGGATCGGCAAAGACCTCCTGTAAATCATTGATCGGCCCGGCGGGCACGCCTTCGGCCTCGCAGGCGGCCAGCAGATCGGCCTTGGCGCGGCGCGTGGTGGCGGCGGTCAGGCGTCTGGTCATCTCGTCGCGATGCGCGATCCGGTCGGCATTGGTCCGGTAATCGGGGTGATCGGCCATGTCGGCCAGCCCTAGTAGCTCGCAAAGCCTGCGGTATTGCCCGTCATTTCCGGTGGCGATGATGATCCAGCCATCGGCGCAATCGAACACCTGATAGGGGGTCAGGTTCTGATGCGCATTCCCGATCCGCTCGGGGGCCTTGCCCGTCACCAGATAATTCATCGCCTGATTGGCCATGGTCGCGGTGGCCACATCCAACAGCGCCATGTCGATATGCTGCCCCCGACCGGTCTGGCCGCGCTGATGCAGCGCCGCCAGTATCGCGTTCACCGAGTAAAGCCCGGTCAGGATATCGGTGACGGCGACGCCCACCTTTTGCGGCTGGCCCTCGGGATCGCCGGTGACCGACATGATGCCCGACATGCCCTGAATGATGTAATCATAGCCCGCCCGGTGGGCATAAGGCCCGGTCTGGCCGAAGCCGGTGATCGAGCAATAGATCAGCCCCGGATTGATCCCGGCAAGGCTTTCGTAATCCAGCCCGTATTTGGCCAAACCGCCCAGTTTGAAGTTTTCGATCACGACATCGGACCGGGCCGCCAGATCGCGCACCTTCTGCTGCCCCTCCGGCGTACGGAAATCGGCGATGACCGAGGCTTTGCCGCGATTGCAGGAATGGAAATAGGCCGCCGACCGGTCGCCGTCACGCTCCACAAAAGGCGGCCCCCACTGGCGGGTGTCGTCGCCTTCGGGGCTTTCTACCTTGATCACCTCGGCCCCCAGATCGGCCAGCGTCTGACCGGCCCAGGGACCGGCAAGAATCCGGGCGAGTTCCAGGACTTTGACGCCCTCCAGCGGGGCGGGCATCAGTTGGCGGTTTCCAGCAACCCGTCCAGAACGGCGGCGAATTCGTCATAATCCATATTGGGAAAGAGCTCTCCGTTGATGACAAAGCTGGGTGTGCCGGTGATATTGTCGGCCTCGGCATCGGCCACCGACACATCCAGCATGGCCTCAGCATGGCTGCTATCGGTCAGGCAGACATCCAGCTGATCGTCGCTCAGGCCCGCCGTCAACCCGACCCGGCGCAGGTTCGCGGCCACGTCGGCGGGTTCGCCCTCGACCCAGTCGCGCTGCCCCTCCATCAGCAAATCGGTCATGTCGAAATAGCGCAGCGGCCCGCCACAACGGGCGACCAGACCGGCCCAGAGACCGTAGCGATCAAAATAGATCTCGCGAAAGACGAACCGCACCTGGCCGGTATCGACATAGTTTGTAACCAGATCGGGATAGACCTCTTCATGGAAACGGGCGCAATGCGGGCAGGTGAACGAGGCATATTCGATCACCGTCACCGGCGCGTCCTCGGCCCCCAGCACCATTTCGATGACCTGGGCCGGTGGCTCTTCGCCGTTATCGGCGGCCTCTGTCTGCTGCGCATTGGCGGCCATCAAAGGCTGCCCCGAGCCCTGCAAGCCTGCGATAGAATAACCGCCGATGGCGACGATCGCGGCCAGAATGCCGGAAAATACAAACCTGCGAATCATAGATTCATCCTTCTAATTGCTGTTCTTGGTCAACACGTTGCGCGCCAGACGTTCCAGCGCCTGCTTCAGTTCGGTGTCGCGAATGGGTTCTGCCGCGTCATGGGCGGCGGTCAATATCTCGGGCGTCGGCCGGGGCGGTTCCTTGGGTTTCACCTCGAACCGGACATGGCCCTCGTCAAACCCCACCGGTGCTGTCTGCGTGATCTGGATGCGGCTGACCGCGTTATAGCCGTAGCAGGCGTTCACTTTCTGGCGGATCGCATCCTTCTGCATCTCCAGCGTCAGGGCATGCCCGCCGGTGGTCAGCAAGACCAGCGTCGCACCAAAACCACCGCCGCGGGCGTGCCGGATCTTGACCGGCACCGCCGATTTCGCTGTCTCCTGGCCCACGATCTCGGGCCAATGGGTCAAGAGCTTGGCTTCGGAAAACCCGCGTTTCTCGAAGGGTTGGCGCAACTGCCCGGTCACCAGCTTCGAGGCAGGCTCGAACCCGCGCTTGCGGCGCTTGGGGGTCACGGGCATGGTGCGTTTGGCAGCGGGCATCGGGTTCCCTTTCAATGCCCTATTCTAGCCGCCCGGACGGGCAGAACCAATGCGTCATGAGACAGCGGAGCGGATAAATCTTGCGCGATGAGGATTTCGGCCCGGCCCTTCTGGCCTGGTATGATGAACATGCCCGCGAAATGCCCTGGCGGGTGGGACCGAAGGCACCTGGCGGGCAGCGCCCGGACCCCTATTTTGTCTGGCTGTCCGAGGTCATGTTGCAACAGACCACGGTTGCCGCCGTCACCGGGTATTTCCGCACGTTCACCGAACGCTGGCCGACGGTCGCCGCGCTGGCCGGGGCAAGCGATGCCGATGTCATGGCGGCCTGGGCCGGGCTTGGCTATTACGCGCGCGCCCGCAACCTGTTGAAATGCGCCCGGGCGGTGGTGTCGGACCATGCCGGGCGCTTTCCCGATACCGAGGCCGAGCTGCTGCGCCTGCCGGGCATCGGCCCCTATACCGCCGCCGCCATCGCCGCCATCGCCTTTGACCGCCCCGCGACCGTGATGGATGGCAATGTCGAGCGGGTGATGGCCCGGCTTTTTGCCATTGAGGCCCCGCTGCCTGCCGCCAAACCGGCGCTGAAATCCCGCGCGGCGGCGCTGACACCTGTGCGTCGGCCCGGCGATCACGCGCAGGCGGTGATGGATCTGGGGGCCACGATCTGCACCCCGCGCAACCCCGCCTGCGGCATCTGCCCGCTCGGGCCCGCCTGCAGGGGCCGGGCGCAAGGCATCGCCGCCGATCTGCCGCGAAAGAGCGCGAAGAAACCGAAACCCACCCGCCATGGCATCGCCTATCTGGCCCGGCGCGCCGATGGGGCCTGGCTGTTGGAACGACGCCCCGACAAGGGGTTGCTGGGCGGCATGCTGGGATGGCCCACGACCGAGTGGCGCGAAGCCGCCCCCGACCCGGCACCGCCTTTGCCCGCGCCATGGCATGACCCCAAGCTGGAGGTGCGTCACACCTTTACCCATTTCCACCTGCGCCTGTCGCTCAGGCTGGCCGAGCTGCCGCTGGAGACGCCCGGTCAGTTTGTCCCGAAGGCCGAATTCCGCCCCGCCGATCTGCCGACGCTCATGCGCAAGGCCTTTGACCTCGCGCAAGGCGCGTTCAATCAGGATTGAGCAATAAGGCAAACTGGGGGACACTGCCCGCCGAAAAGCCAAAGGAACCGCCCGCCATGATCTCCGCACAACAGGTCGCCAAAATCCACAACGCACTGCCTTTCTGGATGTCGCTCGGGCTGTTGCCGATGGTGGTGCTGGCGGCGATCTATGGCGGGTGGGCGCTGATCCTGCCGATTGCCGCCACCTGGTATCTCTTTAGCGTTCTCGACGCGCTGACCGGGCTGAACCTGGAAAACGCCGATCCCGAAACGCCCGACGAAAAACTGTTCTGGTATCGCGCCATCACGCTGATCTGGGCCCCGCTGCAATTCATCGCCATCTTTGGCACGCTGATCTTTATCACGCAGAGCGGGCATCTGAGCGGCATCGAGGAATGGGCGCTTTTCGCCGTAATGGGCGTGGCCTCAGGCACCATCGGGATCAACTACAGCCATGAATTGATGCATCAATCGAACCGGCAGGAACGCTGGTTGGGCGATATCCTGTTGGGGATGGTGCTCTATGGGCATTTCCGGTCCGAGCATCTGCTGGTTCATCATTCCTATGTCGGCACCCCGCGCGATCCGGTCACGGCGCGCTATAACGAAGGCTTTCACCGGTTCTTTCCCCGCGTCCTGATCGGCTGTCTGCGGTCATCGTTCCGGGCGGAAAAGGCGCGGCTGGCGCGCAAGGGCCTGCCGTGGTGGCATCGCAGCAATCCGTTCTGGCGCTATTGGGCGCTGGAACTGGGCTTTGCCGTGCTGGCGCTCTCCATCGGCGGGATCTGGGGGCTCTTTCTCTTTGCAACCCAGGCGTTTTGGGCGGTGTTCCAGCTGGAGCTGGTCAATTACGTCGAACATTACGGCCTGACGCGAAAGCATCTGGGCGAGGGCAAATACGAACACACCCAGCCGCGCCACAGCTGGAACGCGGCGCATAAGGCGTCGAACTGGTTGCTGATCAACCTGCAGCGCCACTCGGACCATCATTACAAACCCAACCGGCGCTTTCCGCTGCTGCAGAATTATTCCCAGGCCGAGGCCCCGCAGCTGCCCTATGGTTATCCGGTGATGACCATGCTGGCGCTGGTGCCGCCCCTGTGGCGCAAACGGATGAACCCGCGTGTGCAGGCGTGGCGGGAGATGTATTACCCGGAAATCACCGAGTGGCAGGCCTATAACAAGGGACAGAACCCGATGCCGCGCTAAGCCGTGCCTTGCGGCAAATGCCCGGTTTTCACATAGATCAGGCAGCCTTCGTCGGACCATGGGTCGTGACGCGACAGATGCGGGCTTCGGATCCAGCTGCCGGCGGGGTAGCGCCCGTGCTCATCCTGAAATACGCCTTCGATCACAAAGATCTCCTCGCCGCCCCAATGGGTATGCGCGGCAAACTGCGTGCCCGGGGCCCAGCGCACCAGCGCCACGTTTTCCCCCGCCACCGAATGCAGCGGCAGAACCGACAGGCCGGGGGCCGATCCGGGCAGGAACGGGGCGGTGCGGGTGTTGATGACCTTCTGTTCGGTATCGTCCTCGGCAAACTGATGCAGCTTGACCAGAATCGTGCAGCCCTCGGGCCCGATATGGGGGCGGTGCGCCGTGCCGATCGGATTGCGCACATAGCTGCCGGCCGGGTAATCGCCGTTCTCGTCCGAGAACACGCCATCCAGCACCAGAAATTCCTCACCACCGCCATGGGTATGGGCGTCAAACCGGCTGTTGGGGGCAAAGCGGACGATGGTTGTGGCGCGCGCCACCTCATCGCCGATCCGGTCCAGCATCATCCGGTCCACGCCCGCGGCAGGCGAACTGACCCAAGCGTAATCCTCGGGCCGCACCACCACGCGCGTTGAGAAATCTGCGTTCAGTTTCATGATACACCCCGAGATAACCAAGCTCTTCGGCAAACAACACCCGGACCATCCTGTGCCCTCTTGCGCGCCGAGTCAGAATCGACCCTAGACCAGTTTCCCTGATATGAAAAAGCCCCGCCGGTCCCGTGGATCGGCGGGGAAGGGGCGTGCCCCGGCCAGACATGGCCAATGGGGCACGGGCGGTATTTCAATGGATCAGGTGGACATCTCGGACCGGATCTGCTGGCGCAACAGATCAATCGGGACGGTCTTGCCGTCGCGGCGGAAATGCCAATAGGTCCAGCCGTTACAGCTTGGCGCGCCTTCCAGTTTGGCCCCGACCTGGTGGATCGAGCCCTTGGTGTCGGACACCACAAGCGTGCCATCGGCGCGGATCTTGGCGATTTTGCCGCGCGGGCTGACCAGTTCTTCGCCGGGGTTCAGAAGCCCGCGCTCGACAAGCTGGCCGAACGGCACACGCGGCTCGGCGCGCTTGGATTGCGTGACCTCCAGCGAGGAGCGGTCGAATTTGCGGATATTGGCCAGGCGCTTTTCGGCGACCTTGCGATAGGCCTCTTCGCGCTCGATGCCGATAAAGTTGCGGCCCAGTTTCTTGGCCACCGCGCCGGTGGTGCCGGTGCCGAAAAACGGGTCCAGCACGACATCGCCGGGGTTGGTGGTCGCCACCAGAACGCGGTGCAGCAGGCTTTCGGGTTTCTGCGTCGGATGCGCCTTGTCGCCCATCTCGTTCTTGATGCGCTCATGGCCGTTGCAGATGGGCAGAACCCAGTCGGACCGCATCTGCACCCCTTCGTTCAGCGCCTTCAGCGCCTCGTAGTTGAAGGTGTATTTCGCGCCCTCGGATTTCGAGGCCCAGATCATCGTTTCATGCGCGTTGGTCAGGCGTTTGCCGCGAAAGTTCGGCATCGGGTTGGATTTGCGCCAGATCACATCGTTCAGAACCCAGAAGCCCTGATTCTGCAGCTCATACCCGACCCGGAAGATATTGTGATAGCTGCCGATGACCCAGATCGCACCATCGGGTTTCAGCAGGCGCTGCGCGGCGGCCAGCCAGTCGCGGGTGAAATTGTCATAGACCGCAAAGCTGTCGAACTGGTCCCAGTCGTCGTCGACGGCATCGACCTTGGAATTATCCGGGCGATGCAGGTTGCCCTTGAGCTGCAGGTTATAGGGCGGATCCGCAAAGATGAGGTCCACCGACGCCTCGGGCAGACCCAACATCACCTCGATGCAGTCACCTGGCACAATTTCATTGAGCGGAAGCATATCAGCCTCCGTTTGGGTTGTTTTTTTCGTCATCACTGCCTCTGCAACGGGCACCTCTTACGGGTGCTGATTTGTTGCCCAAGGATGAGTCAAAGGCGATTCGGCGTCAAATTCTTTTTTGAATCAAGAGGTTGCAGAAGGGACTTGATACAAGATGTTGTGGACCGGTTTGAAGCTGCGTCTATGGTGGGGGGTGACCCCCAGATTTAGAAGCGCATCTTTATGCTCACGCGTCGGGTATCCGGCATTCCGGTCCCATCCGTAACCGGGATATTGTTGCGCCAATGCACACATGGCCGCGTCACGACATGTTTTGGCCACGATCGAGGCGGCCGCAATCGACAGGCTGACCCCGTCGCCCTTGATGATCGGCGTGGCCGGGATGCGCAGGCCCTGGGGGGTGAATTTTCCATCGATCAGCGCGTGGTCAGGGGCGGTTTTCAGCCCCTCGACGGCGCGGGTCATGGCCAGCAGGCTGGCATGCAGGATGTTGATCTGGTCGATCTCCTCGACCGTGGAGATGCCGATACTGACCTCGGCGCAATCGTGCAGCAGGTCGGTCAGTTCAAGGCGCCGCTTTTCGCTGAGCTTTTTGGAATCGTTCAGGCCAGGCGGGATATTGTCCGCATGCAGCACCACCGCCGCAGCCATGACTGGCCCGGCCAACGGCCCGCGCCCGACCTCATCGACACCGGCCACGCGGCCACCGATGCGGGTCTCGAAACTGAAATTCGGCCCTGTGCTCATGCCCCCCCTGAAATCACGGCCAGGGCCGCATGACAACAAAAAGGCGGCGGAGCCTGAACTCCGCCGCCCGTCCAAGGCACGGCTCGACGCGCTATTGCCCGGTTACGACCGCACCCAGCCGCGATTGTAGAGGCATTGCGCATCATAGACATTGCGCCAGCCCCGATTGGTAAAGACACGTTGCAGACAGGCCGAGGGCAGCTGCGAATAATAGGCGCTGGATTGCATGCAACCGGCCCCGAAACCGCGAAAGACGCCATGCGGGCCCTGGAAGCTGTTATAGCATCTCGACGGCGCGACCAGCTGATGCGGCACATGCCGGGGTTGCTGCACCGCGCCGCGCGGCACATGCGGCGCGACACGGCGCGGTGCCACGGGGGCATAGCTGCGTCGGTCGCGCTGATTCTCGATGATCGCGCCAAGCAGGGCAATCGCGGCCACACCGCCGATGAATCGCCTCAGATTTTCATTATCGGCCTGGGCCGGCGTCACGCTGACCATGACACCGCTCAGCGCCAGAGAAAGCGACAGGCCCGCAGCAGCGAGCAGTTTGAGAACAGGTTTAATCATAATTCGGGAACCTCCATATGAGGACTGGAAAATGGGCAGGAACCGCATGAGGGCGGAATGGGTAAATGTCCCACAGGCCCTTTCAGACAGGCAATAACAGCGCGCCGCTATCCAATAACATCGCCAATTCGTGCGCCTGATATTGAATGTCAGCAGGGTTTTGCCCTAACTCAAAGCCATGAAATACGCAGTCCTCACCTTCGCCCTGGTCATGGGTTTCGCCTCGGTCGCCAACGCCGCCTGTTTTGCCGATTACAAGGCAAAGATGGATAACCCGTTGCGGCTGCATTACGGTGTTATCGAGTTGCCAGCATCCGCTTGCACTGTCGACGCGGCCGCGTCGGTCATTGCGGGCCGCCTGACCGGTGGTTGGCAGCTTCTGGAGGTGATGTCGGTCTTTGACGAGGCCGGTCTCGAGTCGAGGGAAGCGCGTGCCGGACAATACTACCTCAGTTTCTGATACCCGTCTCAGCGGCACCCGTGTCGTTCAGATCGGTATCGTGATCGTCGTCGCCATTTTGACGGTGGCGGCAATCTTGCTGTTCTCCTACCTGCCCGACGCCAATGCGTTCAACGCGGCGGTCGAGGAGATCTTTGTCGTCAATGATGCCCTGACAACCAGTGAATCCATAAGAATTCTTGAGATTCTGGCGCAATCCGGCACCGCCTTTTCCAAAGTGCTGGCCAGCTATCGGGCGATCATTTTCGTGCTGATCCTGTTTGCCACGGCGCTGTTGGTGGCCTGTCTGATTTTCCTGATCACGATCATCACGCTGAACAAGCGCATGGGTGAAATCGAGAGATCGGGCATTCAGGTCAGTTCGCTGATTGTCAGCCGCGAGGAGCGGGTGGTTTATCTCAACAACATGGAATTCAAGCTGACCGGAGCGGCGATGGAAACGCTCTCGGTGCTGGCCGAGGCGCGGATGGATGATGACGTGCTGTCGGGCGCGGAAATCGAATCAATGGTGTCGGGCAAATCCGCTGCCGATTGCGATGAAGCGGCGGGGGCCACACGCATCAAGCGGCTGCGCGATACCCTGGGCAATCAGATGGTCAGCGAGCTGTTGATCAAGAATATCGCCCGGCGCGGCTATATGCTGTCGATCGACAAGGACGTGATCAAGATGGTGTAACGCCCCGCCTAGCAGCGGTTGGGCCGCCCCCGGCCATAGCCGGAGCGGTCGGAAATAGTGCCATTGTCACTGTCGGTGGCCCCGGTGCGGGTGCCGCCCGGTCCGCGCGGGCAGGCATTGCCATCCGACCACGACCCGCTATCGCCATCGGCGGCCTGCGCCTGCGCCGGCAGGGCCGCCACCGCCCCCCCAATTGCCGCCATGCCCAGAAAATAGCGCCGTGGCGGGCGCAGGGTTTCGATATCGTCCTCGCGCAGAGTTTTGGGGGGCTTGGGCATCATCCTGCTCCGGCGGCGAAAAACCGCGCCCGGAATGGGCGCGGTACATCTCATATCATGAATTTCCGGGGGCGTCAGCAGTAGGGCCGCCCGCGTCCATAGCCGCCCCGGTCGGTGATGCGGCCATTGTCTCTGTGGGTATATCCGGGACTGTTGCGTTAATCTGAACATCGCACTTGGCGAGGGCCCGCCGCTGCGGCTCTGGCTGCCAAACCGAACATCCCGAGGGCGAAGGCGATCTCGCCCTGGAGGCCCGGTTTGACAGTACCGATCTGGTTGTTCTTGATTGTTCGGAGGTCTTCTATGCGACGGAGCGTGGAGCTGGCCGATCTCAGCGATCGAAAACCTTGCCGATATCCGAGCAATCGCCTCAACGCCGCATGATCGCTCTCGATGCGGGTGTTTCGCCACCTCTTGTCGGTGTCGGTGTTACTGTCGAACTGGAGGTCGCGGCACCGGTTTTCGTGGTGGATCGCTTTGCGATAGGTCGGTGCCTTATCCGTGCGCTTTTGCATGCTCGGGACCGAATTTCCGGACCCAACGCCAGACCGTCGCCCGGTCGACGACGACACCACGTTCGGCGAGGAGGTCAGCGGTGTCCTGATACGAAAGCGGGTAGCGCAGATGCGTGCGGTCCGCACATCGGATAGCGATGGCGGCGACTCTGTGACGCTGAAAGGTTGGCGAGACGACATCGGGAACCTCATTCTTTCCCAAGACCAATCCAGCGACAGGTTGGTGCAACAGTCCCCGTTGAGCAGATGCAATTTTTAGATTTTTTCGTTACCGGACAAGAAACGCCGACCTCAGCCATTAACGCTCACCGCGGCGGTAGGGTGCCATCAGCGCGGCGGGCACTTCGGCCCTGCGGGCGACGAGGACAAGCGCGACGATGGACAATACATAGGGTGCCATCAGGAAGAGCTGGTAGGGCACGCCCTCGATCGCGGTCTGCAACCGCAGCTGATATGCGTCAAAAAACGCGAAGAGCAGCGCACCGATCAGCGCCTTGCCGGGCCGCCAGCTGGCGAAGACCACCAGAGCAATGGAGATCCAGCCACGCCCCTGAACCATACCCGGGAAGAAGCTGTTGAACGCCGTCGTGGTCAGAAAGGCCCCGCCCACCGCCATCAACGCCGATCCGACCACAACTGCGCCGATGCGGATGCGGATGGGGTTCAGCCCCTGCGCCTCAACCGCATGAGGGTTCTCACCGGTCATACGAATGGCCAGTCCAAGCGGCGTGCGGGCAAGCACATAGGCCATGACCGCGACCGAAAGCAGCGCGAGATAGGTCGGAAATGCCTGTGAAAACAGGACCGGCCCAAGGATCGGAATATCGGACAGGAAAGGAACATCGAGGGGCTGGAAAGCCTCGATAGTGGGGGGCAGGTCGCCGACCTCGACCAACAGCCGGTAGAGATAGTAGGCCAGCGCCGAGGCAAAAAGCGTGATACCAAGCCCCGAGACATGTTGCGAAAGCCCGAGCGGCACGGTCAGCATGGCGTGCAAAAGCCCCATCAACGAACCGCTTATAGCCGCAACCAGGAGGCCGACCAGCAAGGGTGCCCCCATATAGACCGCCAACCATCCGCTCATCGCGCCCATGGTCATGATCCCCTCGATCCCCAGATTCAGCACGCCCGAGCGCTCGCATAACAGCGCGCCAAGAACTCCGAAAATAAGCGGCGTCGCGATGCGCAGCACGGCGGCCCAAAGGCTGGTGTTCAGCAGCAGTTCAATCGCATCGGTCATCGGCGCACACGGTATGTTGTAAAGAGAAGGGCCACAATCATGCTCAGCAGACACAGCGCCACGATCACGTCGGCGATGAAGCTGGGAACGCCCGTTGCGCGGCTCATGGCGTCGGCACCAACGAAAACGGTGGCCACGAAAACGGCAGCGGCGACCACGCCCGCGGGGTGGAGCGCCGCCAGCATCGCCACCACGATACCCGCATAGCCGAAACCGGGGCTCATCGTTGTGGTGACGCCCGCGGTGACGCCCATGACCTCGACCGATCCGGCCAGCCCTGCCAAAGCACCCGATAGCAGCGCAACACCCATGATCGTCCGCGGCAGCGAGATACCGGCGAAGGCAGCGGCACTGGCATTCAGCCCCGCCGCCCGCGATTCCGCCCCGAAAACGGTGCGCGCCAGCACCAGCCAAACGGCCCCTGCGGCGGCAATGGCAAAGAGAAGCCCGATATGCAGCCTTGTGCGCGGGATCAGGTCAGGCAGGCGGAAATCTCCGTCGACTGGCACCGAAGACGGCCAGCCAAAGGCCAGCGGGTCGCGCATCGGGCCTTCGATCATCAGCCCCACAAAGAGGATCACGATGAAGTTAAGCAGCAGCGTCGTAACCACCTCGTCCACGCCGAACCGCAGCCTGAGAAAGGCTGGTCCCGCCAGAAGAAGCGCCCCCGCTGCCATGCCCGCAAGCATCAGCAGCGGAATGCCGATCCAGCCCGGAACGCCAAGCGAATGGCCGATCCCGGCCGTAACAAGCGCGCCGACGAAGAACTGCCCCTCTGCGCCGATATTCCACAGCCGCGTCCGGAACGCGACAGCAGCAGAAAGCCCGGTGAAGATCAGCGGCGTCGCGCGGGTCAGCATCTCGGTGATCGCAAGCCGCGAGCCAAGCGCGCCGGTCAGCATCTCGGCATAAGCGGTCAGCGGGTTTACTCCTGCCGCCACGATCAACCCGGCGGCCAGCAGAAGCGCGGTGAAAACCGCCGTCAGCGGGGCGAGGATCACCAGATGCAGCGGCACATATGTGCGTCTCTCAAGCCGCATTGTCGTCCTCCTTCCAGACACCCGCCATCATCAATCCGAGCCTTTGCGGATCGGCGTCGTTGGCGGAAATGGGTTCCGACAGGCGTCCTTTGACGATCGCTTGAATGCGGTCCGACAACGCCACGGCTTCCTCCAGCTCTTCCGAGATGAGCAGGATCGCCGCGCCCTCGGCCCGTGCCGCCAGCAGTTCGGCATGGACGACGGCAATCGCCCCCTCATCAAGCCCCCGCGTCGGCTGGTTGGCCAGCACAAACCGCGGGCCATTGGCCAGGACCCGACCAAGGATCAGCTTTTGCATGTTGCCGCCCGACAGCAGCCGGATGCGCGTATCGGGGCTGGCACCGCGAATATCGAAACGCTCGATCAGCCCGGCGGCATAGGCCCGCGCCGCGCGCTGTCGCACGAAGCCCCGGCGCGAAAACTCTGGCGTGCGCAGCCGTTCGAGCACCGCGTTTTCCCACAGGCTGAGCTCGCCGACAACGCCCTCCGCATGCCGATCCTCGGGCACCCGTCCCGCACCGGCCCGGATCACTCCGCGCGGTCCCAGATGGCCGGCATCCTCGCCCGCCAGCGTCAGTTGCCCCGAGGCCGGGTGCACCAACCCCGACAAAAGCGCGCCAAGGGCGGCCTGGCCATTGCCGGAAACGCCCACGATGCCGAGTATCTCGCCCGCATGGACGCTGAACGACACGTCATCGAGCCGCGTTTCACCCTCGTCCTGGACACGAATTTTGTCGGCGATCAACACCGGCGCGCCGATCTCGTGATCCTGGCGCACGGGCCGTTCCACCTTGCGCCCGACCATCAGTTCCGCCAATTCCCCGGGGCTGGTCTGGTCGGTCCTGCGCTCCGCGACCATCTTTCCGCCCCGCAGCACCGCAACCCGGTCAGAGGCGGCCATGACCTCGTGCAGTTTGTGGCTGATGAAGATGAGCGAAAGGCCCTCCTTGGTCATGTCGCGCAGCGTCTCGAATAGCCGCATCGCTTCGGGCCTGGCCAGAACGGCCGTGGGCTCGTCAAGGATCAGGACACGCGCGTCACGGTAGAGCGCCTTAAGAATTTCGACCCGCTGGCGTTCGCCCACGGAAAGCGTGCTGACCTTGGCCTCGGGCTTCACGGGCAGGCCGAACCGCTCGGCGATCTGCATCAGCTTTTTGCGGGCATCGGCGCGGGCCGATCGGGCGCGGCTCAGCGGCTCGGACCCCAGCATGACGTTGTCCAGAACGGTGAGGTTGCCGGCCAGTGTGAAATGCTGGTGCACCATGCCGACCCCGGCCTCGATCGCCGCGCGCGGTTTGCCGGATGGCAGTTCCGTCCCGAACACGCGGACGCTGCCCTCGTCAGCGGCGTAATGGCCGAAGAGAATGTTCATCAGGGTGGTTTTGCCGGCACCGTTTTCGCCAAGCAGGGCGAGGATTTCGCCCTGGTCCAGCGTCAGGGTCACATCGTCATTGGCCCTCAGCGCGCCGAAACGCTTGGTGACGCCATGAAGTTCCAGAACCTTGGTCATGTAGGCAGGCCTGCGATTGGGAACGGGAAAGGAAAGGAAGGCGCGCGCGCCTCGATGAGGGCACCGAGGGCGAGCAGTGCGAAATCCGCGCCGGGCGGGCCGATCAACTGCACGCCAAGCGGCAGGCCACCGGACATGCCGAAGGGCAAGGCCAGAGCAGGCAGGCCCGCGACATTGGCAAGCGCCGCATTGGGGGCGAACCCCTCCAACCGCGCCATATGGGACACGGAGTTTGTGCCGGAGAGGTCGAAACTGCCCACGGGCGGTGGTGCAGAAGCGAGCACCGGCGTCAGCACGGCGTCGGCGGCGGTGAAGAGTGTTTGGCTGCGGTTGGTCAGCCGCGCCAGTTGGCGCGCGGCGGCGAAAAGCGCGGTGGCGGGTGTGGCGCGGCCCTCGGCGGCCATGGCGGCGGCGAGCGGTGGCACCTGATCATCGTGGATATTCAGGGCGGCCAGCCATTCGGCCAGCGACACGGCAAGGATCGTGCGGGCGATGGCATGGGCCTCTGCCCCCATGCGGTCGGGGGCGGGGATTTCGCGCAGATCACAGCCTGCGTCGCGCAGGGCCTCGGCGGCGGCCTGGGCGGCATGGGTCTGGTCCGGGCCGCAGCGCTTGGGCAGGGCCAGCGCGATGCGCGGACGTTCGGGCAGATGCACCGGTGCCAAGGGCTGGTGAACCGCACCAAAGGCGGTCTCCACGTCGCGGATGGAGCGGGCCAGAACCAGTTCGGATGCGATCCCCATCAGGTGATTGGCGAAATCGGGGCCGCCGGGCACCGCGCCGCGTGAGGGTTTCAGCCCGGTCAATCCGCAGCAGGCGGCAGGAACGCGGATCGATCCCGCCGCATCCGTGGCATGCGCAATGGCGACGATGCCGGCCGCCACGGCCGCTGCCGCGCCACCGGAGGACCCGCCGGGCGTAAGCTTCGGGTTCCACGGATTGCGGGCAGGGGGCAGGCCGTCGGGTTCGCACGACAGCGACAGGCCAAAAGGCGGCGTCGCGCTCAGGCCGAACGGGATCAGGCCGGTTTGGCGCAGGTCCCGCAAAAGGTGGCTATCGGCCCCGGGCAGACGCGCCCGCACGCGGATCGCGGCCGCGCCTGCCGCGGCCGGCAATCCCCTGGCCACGCCACCGAGGTCCTTCACAAGGAAGGGAACCCCATGAAATGGCCCGCGCCGGTCGGGGGGCAGGGCGTCTGCCGCCTTTGCCCCGGCGCGGGCCATGTCTTGCTCAAGATGCACCACGGCCCCCAGTTTGGCCTGCGCGTGGCAGGCGGCAAGGCTGGCCTCGGTCACCGCGCGGGCGGTCACGCGCCCTTGCGAAATGGCGGCGGCCAGGGCCGTGGCATCCGTCACGTCAGAGCCTCCGGATCAGGCAGGCTCGTTTTCGTCGATCGGAACGTCCCATTCGCCGGACTGAATCGCGGCCTGCCGGGCCTCCATTGCCGGGATTGCGTCGGCGGGCACTTCGTCGGCCACATAGATCAGCTCATTCCCGCCATAGGCCATGAAGGAATATTCCGTGTAGTTGCGCCCGGTGGCGTTGCCCGCCTGCACATCCGCCACGATGGCGGCGATGGTCGGTCCGTAGTTCCAGATCGCGTTGGCAAAAACCGTGCCCGGATAGCGCGGCGTATAGTCGATGAGCGACCCGATGGCCTTCACCCCCCGTGCCTGCGCCGCGTCGGCGGTGCCGATCCGCTCGCCAAACAGGATATCGGCACCCGCGTCGATCTGGGCAATCGCGGCTTCCTGCGCGCGGGCCGGGTCGAACCAGGCACCGATGAAACCGTTGAGGAAGGTGGCGTCGGGGTTCACTTCGCTGACACCCATACGGAAAGCGTTGATCAGAAGGTTCACCTCGGGGATCGGGTAGCCGCCGACCGAGCCGAAGACATTGCTTTCGGACATGGTGCCTGCCAGCATCCCGGCCAGATAGGCGGCTTCGTGGTTGCGGGTCCCGAACACGCCGAAATTGTCACCCTCGGGCCCACCGGACGACCCCATGAGGAAAGCGGTGTCGGGATAGTCGCCCGCCACTTCCCGCGCCTCGCGCTCCACGGCATAGGATTCGCCCCAGATAATGTCAGCGCCGCCCTCGGCATATTCGCGCATTGCGCGCGGGTAGTCAGTTGGTGCCACCCCTTCGGAGAAGTCATACTCGATGAGACCCGAGGCCGCGGCCTCCTGCATGGCTACGTGGATACGACTGTTCCAGGCGTTTTCCACCGGAGACATATGCACCCCGGCAATACGGGTCACCGATTGCGCGTTCGCGCGGCGAACATAGGCAGGAAGGGCCAGGGTGGCTGCTGCGCCAACCATCAGTTGGCGTCGGGTGGAAGTGAGCTTCATGGGTATTTCCTCTCTATTGGTATTTGTCGCTGTCGATCTTCTTGGTTTTATTCCTCGGGTTCGGCCGTAACCGGCGCATAGGTGGCGGGATCCAGTGTCTCCGGGCGGCCCGAAAGGTTGAGCTCTGCTATCCGCGGCCCGGTCCGGGCCAGAACCTTGCCGTGCTTGATGACGGCGAGCCGGGTGGCCTTCATCCGCACCGCCTCGATCGGGTCCTGGGCCTGCAATACGACCATGTTGGCCGGCCCACCTTCGCGGATCGTCGGGTCGGGCAGGCCCATGGTCCGGGCTCCATTCTGTGTGACCGAGGTAAAGGCCCATTCCATCGCCTCACGCGAGGTCATCGGCACGGCGTGCACGCCCATATGGGCCACCTCGAGCATGTCGGCGGACCCAAGCGAGTACCAGGGATCCATGGTGCAATCCTGCCCGAACGCCACGTTGACACCGGCCGCGCGCAATTCCGGCACGCGGGTCAGGCCCCGGCGGCGCGGATAGGTGTCGGACCGGCCCTGAAGGGTGATGTTGATCAGCGGGTTGGGCACCACGTTCATGCCCGATTCCGCGATCAGCGGGATCAGTTTCGAGGCATAGTAATTATCATAGGAATGCATCGCGGTGACATGGCTGGCCGTGACCCGCCCGCCAAGCCCGAGCCGCGTGGTTTCGTAGGCCAGCGTTTCCACATGGCGCGACATCGGGTCGTCGCTCTCGTCGCAATGCAGGTCCAGCCTCAGATCCCGTTCCGCCGCAATCTCGGCCAGCCGCGTGACCGACCGCGCGCCCTCGGCCATGGTGCGTTCGAAATGCGGGATGCCGCCGACAATTTCGACGCCCATATCCAATGCGCGGATCAGGTTTTCTTCTGCCTTTTCGACACGGTAGAGCCCGTCCTGCGGGAAGGCCACGAGTTGCAGGTCGATATAAGGCGCGACCTGCCTTCGGACTTCCAACAGCGCCTCGACCCCAATCAGGGGGGCGGTTGAAACATCCACATGCGAGCGGATCGCCAGCAGACCCTGCGACACAGCAAGGTCGCAATAGCGCAAGGCGCGCTCGATCACCGCCTCGGGCGTCAGCAGGGGTTTCAGCTCACCCCAAAGCGCGATGCCCTCCAAAAGCGTGCCCGAGACGTTCATGCGCGGCAGTCCCAGGCTGAGCGTCGCGTCCATATGGAAATGCGGATCGGTAAACGGGGGCGACACCAGGCGACCGGTCGCGTCGATCTCGTCGCGCGCTTCGGCCTTGATCCCAGGGGCAATTTCCGCAATGCGATCTCCCTTGATCGCAATATCCAGCGGCCCACGGCCATCGGGCAGCCGGGCCTGTCTGATGATGATGTCGAGCATCCCCACCCCCTCCCATTTTCCCTAAATTTGACTACATGGTAAAAAATATTCGGAAAAATTGCTAACTTTTTCTACGGTGCCTCAGAAATCCACTATTCGCTACTTTCGGCTTGTGTCGATAGCTAAAATTCGGATTTGGCCATTCGTGGCATTGGATGCTGCCGCATCGACCACGATCCGCTTTCGGGAAGTCGCATTACCTCCCAAGCGTGGATGCTTAAAGCTGCGGCGACATATGCGTCATCCGGTTCCGGGCCGCGCTCAGACCTTCCAGAAACAGAACGCCCCCCAGGCGATGGCAATGGCGAGCGGTGCCCAGAGCGGCGTGCCCACCAGAGCCAGCCAGGCCAGAAAGATATAGGCCGAGCCCAGAAGCGTGATGAACAGCCGGTCGCCGCGCGTGGTGGTGAGACCGAGGATCCCCTGGCGTTCGTCGCCGCCGGGGTTGCGCAGTTCCAGCACCACCATCATTGCGACCGAGGCGAAGATGAAGATGAAAAACAACGCCGTGGGCCAGGTCCAGGCCATCCATGACAGCATCACACTCTCCCCAGGGCAAAGCCCTTGGCAATGTAGTTGCGGACGAAATAGATCACGATGGCACCGGGAATGATGGTCAGCACCCCGGCCGCGGCCAGCAGCCCCAGCTCATAGCCGGCGGTGGAGGCAGTGCGGGTCATCACCGCCGCGATCGGCTTGGCCTCGACCGCGGTCAGCGTCTTGGCCAGCAGCAGTTCGACCCAGGAAAACATGAAGGCGAAAAACGCGGCCACACCGATCCCGGCCTTGATCGTCGGCATAAAGATTTTGACGAAGAAAGCGGGAAAGGAATAGCCATCGACATAGGCCGTCTCATCAAGCTCCTTGGGCACGCCGGACATGAACCCTTCCAAGATCCAGACCGTGAGCGGCACGTTGAAAAGTGTATGTGCCAGCGCCACCGCCAGATAGGTGTCGAAAATCCCCACCGCCGAATAGAGCTGGAAGAACGGCAGCGCGAACACTGCCGCCGGGGCCATGCGATTGGTCAGCAGCCAGAAAAACAGGTGCTTGTCGCCCAAGAACCGGTAGCGCGAGAACGCATAGGCCGCCGGCAGCGCCACAAGCAGCGAAATCACCGTGTTCAGCGTCACATAGGTGATCGAGTTGATATAGCCCCAATACCAGGTCGGATCGGTCAGGATCGTGCGGTAGCTTTCAAAGGTCCAGACCTGCGGGAACAGGGAAAAGCCGCCGAGAATCTCGTTGGTGGTTTTGAAACTCATCGCCACCAGCCAATAGATCGGCAGCATAAGAAACAGAATATAGATGATCGGTACCAGCGCTCGGGGTTTCATTCCTCGTCCCTCGTCATGATCGTATAGAAAAGCCAACTAACCAGCAGCGTGAAGGCAAAATAGATCAGCGACATCGCCGCCGCGTTGCCCAGATCGAACTGACCCAGGGCGACCTTAACCAGGTCGATGCTGAGCAGCGTGGTTGAATTTCCCGGCCCGCCACCGGTCAAGACGAACGGCTCGGTATAGATGTTGAAACTGTCCATGAACCGCAGCAATATGGCAATCGTCAGCACGCGTTTCATCTTGGGCAGTTGAATATAGCGGAATACCGACCAGTTCGAGGCACCGTCGATTTTGGCAGCCTGGTAATAGGCCTCGGGAATCGAGATCAGCCCGGCATAGGCCAACAACACCACCAGCGAGGTCCAGTGCCAGACATCCATCACGATGATGGTGATCCAGGCCGCCAGCGGATTTTGCGTCATGTTATAGTCGATGCCCACCACGTTGTTGAGAAAATATCCCAACAGCCCGATATCGGGCAGGGTAAAGATGTTCCACATCGCCCCGACGACGTTCCACGGGATCAGGAGCGGCAGCGCCATCAGAACCAGGCAGACCGATACCCAGGCCCCCTTGCGCGGCATCGCCAGCGCGATCGCGACACCCAGTGGGATCTCGATAACCAGGATCGTGCCGGTGAACAGGATCTGCCGTCCCAGCGCCGACAGGAACCGTTCCGAGCGCAGGACATTCTCGAACCAGTCGACGCCTTGCCAGAAGAACAGATTGTTGCCAAAGGTTTCCTGCACCGAGTAATTGACCACGGTCATCAGCGGGATCAGCGCGTTGAACGCAACCAGCGCCAAGACCGGCAGCACAAACAACCACCCCTTTTGGTTTTCGGTCTTCATGTTTTCGCCTCCGTCGCTATCCAGCCATCGGAATAGACGCGCGTCTGGGATGATGCGAAGGCCAGGTGCACTTCGGTCCCCTGTTCGGGGGCCGTGCCTTCGATAATCGCGCTGACCGGTGTATCTCCGGCCAGCGCCTCGATCACGGTATGCCGGCCGATATCGGCAGCCTTGCGCACCACCGCCGGAATGCCGCTGTCGGCAAGGCGCACATATTCGGGGCGCACCCCGATTTCGGTTATGCCGCCGCGGCGTATCACCGGCCCTTCGAGCGGCACGTTTTGCCCGCGGAAACTGGCCCCTTCATCGGAAACCGCGCAGGGAAGTATGTTCATTCCCGGCGAGCCGATGAAATGGCCGACAAAGGTATGCTGCGGGCGCTCGAACAATTCGACCGGCGTGCCAATCTGCACGATCACGCCGTCCTGCATGACCACCACCTGATCGGCGAATGTCAGCGCCTCGGTCTGGTCATGGGTAACATAGATCATCGTCACCGCGATTTTCTGGTGTAGTTCCCTGAGCTTCGAACGCAGCTTCCATTTCAGGGCCGGATCGATCACCGTCAGCGGTTCGTCGAACATGATGACATTGACATCGTCGCGCACCAGACCGCGGCCCATCGAGATTTTCTGCTTGTTGTCCGGCGTCAGGTTGGACGCGCGGGTTTTCAGCATACCGTCAAGTTCCAGCATGGTGGCGATCTCGCGCACGCGCGCATCGACCCGGGCGCTATCGACACCGCGGTTGCGCAGCGGAAAGGCCAGGTTGTCGTAAACGCTCATGGTGTCGTAGATCACCGGAAACTGAAACACCTGGGCGATATTGCGCTGATCGGGCGGCCGCGCGGTGACGTCGGTTCCGTCGAACAGAACCCGGCCTTCGCTGGGCGTCAAAAGACCCGAGATGATATTCAGCAGCGTCGATTTTCCACAGCCCGACGGCCCGAGCAGCGCATAGGCACCGCCATCCGTCCAGTCGAGATCTATTTGTTTGAGCGCATAATCCTCAGGGCCGCGAGGCGCGGGCAGGTAGCTGTGGCGCAGCTTGTCGAGCGTGATCTTAGCCATGGGCGGTCCCCTTTGCGGCCAGCGTGCCGTCGGCGGCGAAATAATAGCACTGCGTGGGGATCATGTAGAAATCATGGCCTTCGCCCAGACGGTAGGGGTGGATGCCGGACGAGGTCGAGACCCAGGTGTCATCGTCCAGGGCGAAATGCGCGACACTTTCAGACCCGCTGAGTTCGGTGATCCGGACAATGCCGTGCAGCGCAACCGACACCTCTTTCGGTGGTGCCGGCGTGATGTGATGCGGACGAATGCCGACCGTATAGGGGCCGTCGGGCAGTGCCGCGGCCTGGCCGGCCACCGTCCAGCTCACGTCTTCGCCCAGTTGCATCCTGTCCCCGTTCTTCACCACACGGCCGAGGTTAATCGGCGGGTCGGAAAACACCGCAGCAGAGGTCAGAGTCGTCGGCGTGCGGTAGGTTTCGGCGGTCGGGCCGAACTGTGCAAGTCGGCCTTCGTGGATCAGCGCCGTCTTGCCGCCCAATAGCAGCGCTTCGGTCGGCTCGGAGGTGGCATAGACCACCACCGTGCCGCGCCCGGCCAGAAGGTCGGGCAACTGTTCGCGCAATTCTTCGCGGAGCTTGTAGTCGAGATTGGCCAACGGCTCGTCCAGAAAGATCGCCCGGCTTTCCTTGACTATGGCGCGCGCCAGCGCGCAGCGCTGCTGCTGGCCGCCCGACAGTTCCTCCGGCCAGCGGTTCAGCATCGGGCCGAGTTGCAGGATATTCGCGGCCTCTTCGACGCGGTCGGAGATTTCGGATTTGGCGATGCCGGCAACCCGGAGCGGCGAGGCGATATTTTCGAAAACGCTCATATGCGGGTAATTGACAAAAAACTGATGAACCAGCGAGATCTCGCGTTTCTGAGGTGAAACCCCGGTCACGTCCTTCCCGTCGGCCCAGACCTCGCCCGTGGTCGGCTTCTCCAGCCCGGCCATCAATTTTATCAATGTGCTCTTGCCGGCATTTGTCGCGCCGAGAAGGATGTTGAACGCGCCCGGTTCCAGCACCAGCGAGGTGGCGTGGATATGCATGTCGGCACCGACGCGCTTGGTTACGTTTCTAAGTTCCAGTGTCATGTCTCACCCCGCGGCGATTGGGGCGCGCGCAGGCGCGCCGCGCCACACACCCCCCCCGTGCCACGATAAATTTCCGTTCGTTCGCCCGCCTGCCCCGGCTGATCCTGCCGGGGCGCGCAGACACGCCCCGGCAGGATCACGTTCTTTCGATACTGGCGCTCAGTTCTCGGCCCAGCGGGCGACCAGATCGTCATAGTTGACGGTCTCACCCTGAGGCTTTTCATTGTCCAGTCTCGGCTTGGCACCGCCATTGGCGAACCACCATTCGGCGTCACGCTCTTCGTTCAACCGCGGACCGCATCCACCGTAGACATTGGCGGTTTCGTCGGCGATCTGCATCCGGGCCATGATCGTGTCCATTTCTTCGGCCAGGCGATCCATCGCCTCCTGGGGCGTGAAGGCACCCGAGTTTACATCGCCGATCTGCTGCCACCAGAGCTGTGCCAGTTTTGGATAGTCCGGCACGTTCACGCCTGTGGGTGTCCACATTACGCGGTCGGGCGAGCGGTAGAACTCGACCAGGCCGCCCAGCCTGGGCGCGCGCTCGGTGAAGGACTGGTGACGAATGGTCGAATCGCGAATGAAAGTCAGACCCACATGGCTCTTGGTGACATCCACGGTCTTGGACGTGACGAACTGGGCATAGAGCCATGCCGCCTTGGCCCGATCGGATGGGGTGGACTGGAAAAACGTCCAGGAACCGGCATCCTGATAGCCCAGCTTCATACCCTCCTCCCAATAGGGCCCGTGCGGGCTGGGTGCCATCCGCCACAGCAGGTTGCCCTCGGCATCGACCGTGTTGTTGCCCTCCGACTGCGGCTTGACCATATCGGCGGTAAAGGCCGTGTACCAGAAAATCTGCTGCGCCACGTTGCCCTGAGACAGCGCCGGCAGCGACTGATAGAAGTCATAGCTGGCCGCACCGGGCGGCGCATATCGGCGCAGCCATTCGTCCCATTTGCGGATTGCATAGACCGCCGCCGGACCGTTGGTGGCACCACCGCGGGTGACACTGGCGCCGGCGGGGTTGCACGAACCCGCCTCCATCCGGATCCCCCATTCGTCGATCGGCACGCCGTTGGGCAGCCCCCTGGAGCCGGCACCGGCCATGCTGAGCCAGGCATCGGTCATCCGCCAGCCCAGATCGGGCGCGCGCTTGCCATAATCCATATGGCCATAGACCCGGACACCGTCGATTTCCTGGACGTCCTCGGTGAAGAATTCGGCGATATCCTCATAGGCCGACCAGTTCACCGGCACGCCCAGCTCATACCCGTAGGTTTCCTCGAACCGAGCCTTGAGGTCGGGATCGTCGAACCAGTCCTTACGGAACCAATAGAGATTGGCGAATTGCTGGTCGGGCATCTGGTACATCTTGCCGTCGGGACCGGTGGTGAAGGATTTGCCGATGTAATCGTCGATATCCAGCCCGGGGTTGGTGACACCGGCCCAGTCGCCGGCCATCATGTCGCTGAGCGTATAGACCAGTTGCGTACGCGAATGGGTGCCGATCAGATCACTGTCGTTGATATACCCGTCGTAAAGGTTGCGCCCGGTCTGCATCTGGGTCTGAACGGCCTGGATGACCTCGCCCTCACCCAGCAACTGATGATTGACCCTGATGCCGGTGATTTCCTCGAACGCCCTGGTCAGGACCTCGGATTCATAGGCATGCGTCGGAATGGTTTCGGACAGGACGTTGATTTCCATCCCCCGGAACGGTTCGGCCGCCTGAATGAACCAGTCGAGCTCGGCCATCTGTTCTTCGGGGCTGAGCACCGATTGTTGAAATTCCTCGGCCAGCCACATCCGGGCGGCCGCTCCGCCCTGGGCGTCGGCCCGCCCCGCAAGGCTAATCGGCACGACCGAAGCTGCGGACGCAGCAAGCGCCGTAGCGGCAGCACCTGATAAAAGTTCTCTCCTGTGCATCTGTTCCTCCCTGGTTTCGTTACGCAGTCATTCGCTAACATTAGCACCGTCATTTGAAAGAAACCGAAAGTCAAAAGAAATTTTAATGTGATGATTTGCGTTTCACCGGCTAAGCTGCTGACGGAATCAAACCAGCACGGGAACGAACCAAAATGGACGTGGAAAGCAGGCAGGATGCGATACTGGGACTGCTCCGGGCGCAGGATCGCGCGGATGTCGAGGATCTGGCGCGACATTTTGACGTCAGCACCCAAACGATCCGCAGCGATCTGCGCGACCTTGCCGATAGTGGCTTGGTCGCGCGCATCCGCGGCGGCGCACGGCGAATCAATTCCGCATCGAACCGCGCCTATGCCGAGCGCCGCAAGCTGAACGCCACCGAAAAAGAGGCGCTTGGCGCGCTGGCGGCCTCGCTGATCCCCGACAATTGCTCGGTCACGCTGAATATCGGCACGACCACCGAGCAGGTGGCCCGCGCCCTGAGCGGGCATCGCGATCTGGTCGTGCTGTCCAACAACATCAACATCATCAACATGCTGATGGGCACAAGGACCAAGGAACTGATCCTTGTCGGCGGCACCGTACGCCAGAGCGACGGTGCCATCGTGGGCGAACAGGCGGTCGATTTCATCTCGCGCTACAAGGTCGATTTCGCGGTGATAGGTGCCTCGTCGATCGATGCCGATGGCGCGGTGCTGGATTATGATGCGCGCGAGGTGTCGGTGGCGCGCGCGATTCTGCGTAATTCACGCTGCCGGATTCTGGTTAGTGACGGCTCGAAATTCGACCACACCGCGCAAGTGCGCATCTGCGACATCTCCGAGCTTGACTATTTCATTACAGACACACCGCCACCGGCCGAGTTTGCCGAAGCAGCGGCGCGTCACAACACCCGGATCCTGATGCTGGCACCCTAGATGTTCAGTCCCGGCATCTGGTGGATCGGATTTACGATGAATCTTTCTGGTTCGGTTGTCCGGATGTCGCCGGTGTATTCGTAAGGCGTGAGGCCGCCCGGTGTCTTCAGGCGACGCGAAAAGCTGGAGGCGGCGAGAAAATCTGCGAGGTGGCTGCTAAGCTGATCGTGGCTGTCGTAGTGAGCTACGCCCCAAACGCTTGGACAGGGTTCCACGTAAATCAAACTACTCTTCGCTCCTGCTGATCGGGTCGGGGTTCATGTTTTATCAGCCAATAGACCAAGGCTTCTGGCAGATCGGCATCAGGCTCCGCAAACGCATCGGGCGACAGATACGCTTCTCGTTCACCAGCTGGCCGTCATTGCGCAGATGCCACCTCATCTGACGCATGCCGTAAAACGGGGTCGCCAGCAATTGCTTGCCCCGCTCGGCGTTCATATCCTTTCGACGCGAAGGCGGGCCGGATATGACAGGTCAAATTCAGCATGTATTGACCACTGCTCTTGCCATGCGCCGGCCTGGCCATGGCGGGGGTTCGACCGCCATGGCGGTTCGCTCATTCGCAGTCACAGTCCAGGAAATTGTCGGCGCGGCAGGCCGGGCAGGATCTTTGAAGTTCTGCCTTCAACGCCTGGCGGGCGCGATGCAGCCGCACGTTGAGCGCATTGGCCGTAAGGCCAAGATCGGTCGCGATCTCATTGCGGGGTTCTTCGGACAGATCTGCCCGGCGCAGAATTGCGGCGTGGCTGGCCTTCAGCCTCGGCAATGCCGCGTAGAGGCATTTGCAGGGCATGTCGGCCTGGGTGTCTTCGGCCTCGTTCGCGGTTATCCAAATTTCCTGCGCATATGCTGTTTCGGCTCGTTTGCGTGTGGCGTTCCGCCGATAGTGGTCGATCAGCGTGTTGCGCATCGTATGCCACAGCCAGGCATCAATCTTTGCGCTATCCCGCTGCGTCTGTGCGGCCCGGATCACCTTGAGGCTGAAATTCTGAAACGCATCCTCGGCATCTTGCGGGTTGCCGAGTTTGCGACCGAAATAGGCCCGGAACCCGCGTCTGCTGTCAAGCAGGCGCTGATTAACGTCGGCTTCGCCGCAAGGGCAGGCTGCGGTCGAATTGTGGTCGCCGGTTTGGAGAAACATGACGGTCTCCCACTGCATGGGGTTCGGGCCGCCACGGAACGGGTGATCACGCGCTTGCGTAACTTGCCCCGATCAGGCCGGAATGCACAAAGAACGCGGCGCTCGAAACAGCCGCGTCCCGATCGAACAATCAGCCCCGCGGACGGCCACGGCAACGTGCTGACAGGCGAAACCCGCGACATGGCACCGGTCAACACTTTTTGGTATACTGCACCGGCCTCCACTGAATCACCTGATGCCAACGGCTTTTCGCGTTGAGTACAGCATGTTTCGGGGCTGTAAACATTGACTCCGGTCAATACCCCGGCCCGGGCCAATACCGGTCGATGCGCGGCATTCCGCACGTGCCGCCTGATTTACTGTAATGTTACGCTGCGGCCCGCGTCTATTTGTTCAAGGCAGAAACATATGAGGGTAATTCAGTTAATTCACGCGGAGGTATTCGATATGCGCGCGTGACCGGAACGCGCACGCATGTCTTGGGGGGAGGATCTGATGTCTGCGAAAGCCGCCATAAAAACACCGCCAGGTGCGGGCAACCCCGGGCCAGAGAAGGCAACGCATCAAACAGCACCGGACGTGATGGTCTTCGTCGAGGGCGCGAACGAGCCCGGTGCCGTGATCGGCCACGCCAAGGCGGTCGCGAAGACGTTTGGTGCCGGCCTCGTTCTTGTCAGCGTGATCGAACCGCCGGGGGCCGAGGTTCTGGCAACCGATCCGGTCGAATGGGCGATCAGGCGGCGCGAGGTCGCCGCGCGCCTGGCGGTTCTGGCGCGCGAGTTCGAAACCGAAGACTGCGAGATCAGTGCGAAGGTTCTCGAAGGTCAGCCCGCCGACCAGATTTGCGATTGCGCCGCGCAAGGTTCGCACGACGTCATCGTCGTGTCGCGCGGATCGGGTGCCGAGGGTTGGCGGACAAACAAGGTCGCGCTGGGCGTGATGGCTGCCGACGTCGGAGCCATCCTTGTGGTACCGGCCACCCCGACTGCCAGGAAAACCCCGGCATATTCGCGGATCCTGGTCCCGCTCGACGGATCGTCGCTGGCCGAAAGCGCGATTCCGAAGGCCGCGAAGCTGGCGCGCGCGCATGATGCCGAGTTGATCCTATGCCATGTCACACCGGCACCGGTCCTGACCGAGCTTGGGCCTGTCGATCCTGAAACCGTCAGGTTGAAGGAACGGATTGCGCAGCACAACCGGCGTGTCGGGCTGGGCTATCTTGACCGGATCAAGGGCAACCTGAAGGATTGCGGCTTGCTGGTATCGACGCGGCTGGTCATTGGCGGCGATGCTAGGCGCAAGCTGATCGACGCCATCGCGGAAAGTCACGCGGATATCGTGGTGATGGCGTCGCACGGCAAGAGCGCGCATGCGGACGTGTCTGCCGGCGATGTCGCAGGCTTCATTCTGGACCGGTCCGCGGTTCCGGTTCTGATCGTGCGCCAGCCGCAGGGCCATCGGGATCAGCATATCGTCCGCGGCACCAGGCCTGAGGGCGTTCGGCACCCCGCCGACATGGTGAAATGACCCTGGCCACAGAGGCCGGGCCGGGTGGGGAATTCGACGCCATCGCGCTGGACCTGGCCGCGTCGCACCTGGTCTCCGGCGCGCCGCCAACCAGGCTCGCGATCCACCGGTCGCTGGCGTCGCTGCCCGATTGGCTGGAGCAAGTGCTTGCCTATTGCCGCGATCCCGCGCCGCGACACCGGCGCGCTGCGGACTGGCTGCTGGACAATGACTATCAGGTGGTACGCGCGATCCGCCGGCTGAAACAGGATCTGCCCGACGAATTCTACCGGCGGCTGCCATCGCTTCAGGACGGCCCCGGCGGCCATGTTCCCCGGGCCTACGCCCTGGCAGCGGCCATTCTCGACGACGTGCAGCCGACAGTGTCGTTCCGCAGGCTGGTCGATTTCGTCAATGCCTACCAGGCCGGTGCCAGCCTGGAGCACGGTGAGCTGTGGGTGTTGCCCTCAATGCTCAGATTGGTCTGCCTGGAGCGGCTGGGCCGCGCTCTTGGCCAGTTGAACCCGCAGCTTGCGCCGCCATTCGATGCCAGCCAGCATCCGGTTGTGGCCAAGGCGGCTGATCCGACCGACCGAATCGCCGCGGCCATCGGCAACCTGACTGCTGTACACGCCATCAAATGGGCCGATTTCGTCGACCGGACCAGCCCGATCAATGCCGTCCTCAGTGGCGATCCAGCGGCGGTCTATGCGACAATGACCTTCGCGACGCGCGAACGCTATCGCAAGGCGGTGGAACGGCTGGCCTTCGGGTCGGGTTGGTCGGAAACCGACGTGGCGCGCACGGCGCGGGACATGGCGGCGGGCGAGGAAGGATCGGACCGGCAGGATCACGTCGGCTTCTGGCTAATCGGCGACGGGCTTTCGGACCTGGAGACCGCACTGGGCTATCGCGCCACCCGATCCGAGGCGACCCGGCGCTGGCTGATGGAATGTGCCGGGCCGCTTTACGCGACCGGTCTAGGCCTTGGCTTTCTGGTGGCGTTGCTGCTGCCGGTCCTGTTCCTATACGCCAGTGACGCCACTTTCGCGCAATGGGGCGCCGGACTGGCGCTGGCGCTGCTGCCGGCGACGATCCTCAGCGTGTCGGTGGCGCATTGGCTGATCACCGTGGCGGTTCGACCGCGGATCCTGCCGGAACTGGATTTCGCCGCCGCGATCCCAAAGGAATTCGCCACCGCCGTCGTCGTCCCCGTCATTGTCGGGACCGCGCAAGAGGTGCGGCCGATCCTGGAAAAGCTGGAAATCCGGCGGCTGTCCAACCCCGACCCGTCGCTGCGGTTCGTCCTGCTCTCCGATCCCTGCGACGCACCATCCGAGCACCTGCCATCGGATCTCCATGTCGAAACCGCGCTGGTCGAAGGCATTCGTCGGCTGAACCGGCGCTACCCGGATGCCGATGGCGGGCCGTTCATCCTGCTGCACCGGGCCCGGCGCTACAATCCCTGCGAAGACTGCTGGATGGCCTGGGAGCGCAAGCGCGGCAAGCTGGAGGAATTCAACCGCTTCGTCACAAGCGGCGTGCGCGACGGTTTTGCCCTGTCCGAAGGGCCGGTCGCGAAACTGCGCGATGTCCGGTTCGCGATCACACTGGACGCCGATACCGATCTGCCGCCAGGTGCTGCGGCCCGCCTGGTCGGCACGCTGGCGCATCCGCTGAACCGGGCGCGGTTCGACCCTGACAATGGGCGGCCGGTCGCTGGCTACTCGATCCTGCAGCCAAGGATCGAACTGCAGCCTGGCCCCGGCTCTGCCACACTGTTTTCCCACATCTACGCCGGCGATTCAGCAATCGACATCTATTCCCGCGCGGTTTCAGACGTGTATCAGGACCTGTTCGGCACCGGCATTTTCGTCGGCAAGGGCATCTACGACATCGCCGCGGTACAGCGCAGCCTGACGGGCCGGGTGCCTGAAAACTCCGTCCTCAGCCACGACCTGTTCGAAGGTGTTCACAGCCGCGCCGCGCTGGCCAGCAACATCGTGATCTATGAGGGGTTTCCGGGCACCTACCCGGATTTCGCGATGCGCAGTCACCGCTGGCAGCGGGGCGACTGGCAGTTGCTGCCCTGGCTGGGCAGGACCGTGCCCTCGGCCAGCGGGCAGCGCCTGCCCAATTCGCTGGACGCGCTCGACCGCTGGAAAATCGCCGACAATCTGCGCCGCAGCCTGATCGCGCCCGCGCTCTTGCTGTTCCTGATCGGTGGCTGGACGGTTCTGCCCGGCAGCGCGGCGCTTTGGACGCTGCTCGCGCTGGCCGCACCCGGCAGCTATCTGATCGGCGAAATCATGTCGGCCGCGACCGGCGGCATCTGGCGCGGCCGGCTGCTGGACGCGGCGCACCGATTCTCGGCAAGCGGCGGGCGCTGGTTGTTTTCCATCGTCTTTCTGGTCAGCGACACGCTGATCGCGCTTGACGCGGCGTTGCGCACCCTGTGGCGGCTGACGGTAACGAAACGCTGCCTGCTGGAGTGGAAATCGGCGGCGCATGCCTCTGCCGATCTGACGCGAAACGGCATCCGCCCGGCCGCCTGGAGCCTGATGTGGCCGTCCTCGGCGTTGGCCTTCGTTCTGGGCGCGCATCTGGGTGTGTACGATTTGAACGCGCTGTTCGCCGCCGCGCCGATCCTGCTGCTGTGGCTGGCCGCACCCGAGATTGCAATCTGGACGGCGCGCCAGCGCAGCTTTCGGCGCGAGACGCTGGATGAAGCCCAGCGCGGCTTTCTGCTGGGGATCGCCCGACGGACCTGGCATTTTTTCGAAACCTTCGCGGGGCCAGAGGACAACTGGCTGCCACCTGACAATTTTCAGGACTTCCCGGACGACAGAATCGCGCACCGGACCTCGCCGACCAATATCGGGATGTATCTGGTCTCGGCGCTGGCGGCGCGGGATTTCGGGTTTATCGCCAATTCGGATTGTCTGGCGCGCGCAAGGAACACGCTCGACACGCTGGACAGGATGCAGACCCATCGCGGGCATGTCCTGAACTGGTACGACACCCGCTCTGTGGCCCCGCTGGAGCCGCAATACGTCTCGACCGTGGACAGCGGCAATCTGGCGGTCGCGCTGATCGCGCTCAGGCAGGGGTGTCTCGACATCGCCGACGGCCCGGCGATTCACGCCGCCTGTCTGGACGGGTTGCGCGTGACGCTGGAACTGGCGCTGACCGCCGCGCGCGGCCTGGACGGGCTGGATGCGGCGGCCCTGAAGAGGGTCGAGGACGGGATTGCCGGCTGTATCCGACGCGCCCGGATTTCGCCGGGATCGTGGAGCCGTGCCATTGATGACTTGTCCGGCCAGCACTGGTCGGAGTTCGAACAGATCATCGGCCAGGCGATCGCCCGCTCTGGCGAGATCCCGGCCGAAACGCTGACCGAGATCCACATCTGGCTGGACCGGTTCCACCACCATCTGGTCGCGCTGCAAAGGGACACGACGCATTATCTGCCGTGGCTGACGCTGCTCGACCGGGCACCGGCAACAGAGGCACCGCTTGTCCGCGATGTCGCCCGGCTGATGTCGCCTGTGGTCGAGATCGCGGCGATCCAGGAACATGCCGCGCGGCTAGCCGGCGACATCGACCGCAGGCGGGCGGGCGGCATCCCTGATACGGAGGTTGCCGGATGGCTGGCCGAGTTGCGGCAGGCGATCGTCGAGGGCGCGCAGCGGCAGGGCGCGCTGCGCCGCGACCTTGCCGATCTTGCCGAGCGCGCCAGCCGGTTCGCCTATGGCATGGATTTCGGCTTTCTCTACAATCCCGAGGTCCGCCTGTTTTCCATCGGCTACAACATCGGTGCCGGTCAGCTGGACGCCAACCACTACGACCTGCTGGCCACCGAAGCGCGGCTGGCCAGCTATTTCGCTGTCGCCAAGCAGGACGTGCCGGTCGAGCACTGGTTTTCCTTCAGCCGGCCGATCACCCGTCTCAAGGGCAAGCCGTCGATCCTGTCCTGGAACGGGTCGATGTTCGAATACCTGATGCCGCCGCTGTTCCTGCCCAGCCGCCGCGACACGTTGCTGGGCGAAAGCGAGCTGACGGCGGTGCAGTATCAGCGGCGCTACGCGGCCGAACGGGGCGTGCCCTGGGGGATATCGGAATCCGCCTTTGCCGCGACCGATAGCGAGGGCAGCTACCAATACCGCGCCTTCGGCGTGCCGGGGCTGGGCATCCGGCGCGGGCTGACCCGCGATCTGGTGGTGACACCCTACGCAACGGCGCTGGCGCTCTGCGTGCAGCCCGGATCGGCGGTGGCCAACCTGCGCCGGCTGGAACAACTGGGCGCGGTGACCTGCTATGGTTTCATCGAGGCGCTGGATTTCACCCCCTCGCGCGTTTCCGGCGCGCGGGCACATGTCCCGGTACAGACCTACATGGCGCATCACCAGGGCATGACCATCGCGGCCATCGCCAACGCGCTTGAGGGCGATCTGCTGGTCCGGCGCGTCGGCCGCGAGAAATCGCTGCAGGCGGTGGACCTGCTGCTGCACGAACGGGTGCCCTGGGACGTTCCGGTGGACAAGGGCCGTGCCGACGAAGCCCGGGAACGCCACGCCGACACCCACGCGGCACCGGTTCCGCCACCCTGGGTGCCGTCGCCGGACACGTCATCGCCGCAGATGCACGTTCTGGGCAACGGCCGGCTATCGGCCCTGGTCTCGGCTGCCGGCGGCGGCGGGCTGATGTGGCAGGGCAACGCGCTGACCCGCTGGCGGCCTGACCCGACGCAGGACGACTACGGGGCGGGGCTCTATATCCGGGATGGCGAGAACGGTGCGCTGTGGTCGGCCGGACGGTTCCCGACCGGTGTGCCCGGTCAGGACGCCACGACACTTTTTCACCAGCACATGGTCGAGTCGTTCCGGCGCGATCATGGCATCGCGATCCGGACCGAACTGACGGTGGCACCGTTCGCGGATGCCGAAATCCGCCGCTACACCCTGATCAACGAAACCGACCGGCCCCGTGACATCGAAATGACAAGCTATGCCGAGATCGTCCTGGCACCACCACTGGAGGACGAGCGGCATCCGGCGTTCAGCAAGCTCTTCGTCGGCGGCAGCTTTCTGAAGGATCATCAGGCATTGTTGTTTCAGCGCCGCCCCAGGCGGCCGGAGGCAACTGCGCCGGTGCTTCTGCAAAAACTTGTTGCCAGCGAGGACGGCATCGATATCGCCGGATTCGAGACCGACCGCAGCCGGTTCATCGGCCGCAGCGGCAGCCTGAAGGCACCGGGTGCGCTTGGCCGGAAACTGAACGGCACCGAAGGCTGGACGCTGGATCCGATCTCGGCGTTGCAGGTGCGCTTGCGGCTGAAACCGGGCCAGGAAATCCGGATCGCGCTTTTGACAATCGTCGGCGCGTCGCGCGAGTCTGTGCTGCGGACCGCCCGTCAGTTCCCGACGGGTTCGCTCGACCGGGTGTTCCGCGAGGCCGCACTTGAGGCCGCCCGCGAGGTGCAGAGCGCAGGCGTGGACCCCCGGCATCTGCCGGCATTGCAGGTTCTGTCGTCGCTGCTGGTTCAGCCCAATCCGGTGCTGCGGTGTCCGGACACGGGCGGACTGGAGGACTGGAACGGTCAACCCGACCTGTGGCGCTTCGGCATATCCGGTGACCATCCACTGCTGCTGTTTTGCACCGACGACAATCTGGCACCGGGCAACCTGGAGACCCTTGTCTGCGCCAAATCCCTGTGGCACCGCCGCGGTCTGGTGATGGATCTGGTCGTCCTGCGCCAGGGGGCCTCCAGCTACGAGGGTCCGCTGCGCGAGCGCATTCTTTCGGTTCTGCGCGATACCCATTCCGAGGGGCTGCTTGGCCGCGATGGCGGCATCCATCTTCTGTCCTCCGATCAGATGGGTGCCGCTGGCCACCGTGGGCTGGAGGCGGCGGCGCATGTGGTACTGGCCGACGATCCGCTGATGCTGAGCGCAGGGCTGGACCGGGTGCTCGAAACACGGCGGCCGTCGCCGCGGTTCGAACCAGCCCTTCCCGCCGCATTCAAGCAGGCGCAGGAACTGGCCCGCCCCCGCGACCTGCTGTTCGACAACGGCTATGGCGGGTTCGATCCGCAGACCGGCGAATATGTGCTCCACCTGGAACCGGCCATGTACACGCCCGCGCCGTGGTGCAACGTGCTGGCGAATGACGGTTTCGGGACCATCGTCAGCGAGGCCGGGCTGGGCTTCAGCTGGGCGGTGAACAGCGGCGAGCACCGGCTGACGCCCTGGTCCAACGATCCCGTCACCGACGAAGCGGGCGAAGTGCTGTATCTGCGTGACGAGGCCTCGGCCGATGTCTGGACGACGACGCCCGCACCGCTGGGTCACGACACCGCCTGCCAAATCCGGCACGGGTTCGGCTATACAACCTGGAGCCGGAACAGCCTGGAACTGGAACAGGACTGCACTGTCCTTGTGCCGCTGGACGCGCCGGTGAAACTGGTGCGCCTGCGGCTGAAGAACGTCTCGGATCAGACCCGCCGCATCACCGCGACCTATTATGCCGAATGGCTGCTGGGCGCGATGGCGAGCGTCGCCAAGCCGCATGTCGAATGCCATTACGACCCCGAGCGCAAAGCGATCATCGGGCGCAACCGCTGGAACCCGGAATTCGCCGGACGGGTGGCGTTTCTGACGGCCTCGTCGACGCCGCACAGCGTCAGTGGGCTGCGCCGGGATTTTCTGGGCCCCGAGGGCGATCTGTCGGCCCCCGACGCATTGCAGCGCTGGGATCTGGGCGGCGGGTTTGCACCCGGTGCCGACGCCTGCGCCGCCTTTCAGGTGCATCTCGAAATTGCCCCGCAGGCGACGTCCGAGGTGGTATTCGTGCTGGGCGAGGCTGAGGATCAGGCCAGCGCCGGTGCCCTGATCCGGGCCTGGCGCAAGGCCGGGGCCTTCGACGCCGCGCTGAGCGATGTGCAGGCGTCTTGGCGGGCGCGGTCGGCGGCGGTCCACGTCAAGACGCCCGATCCGGCGCTGGATCTGATGGTCAATCACTGGCTGCCCTACCAGAACCTGTCGTGCCGGGTGCAGGCGCGCGCGGGGTTCTATCAGGCCGGCGGCGCCTATGGGTTTCGCGACCAGTTGCAGGACGTTCTGGCGCTGCTGCACAGCGATCCGGCGCGGGTGCGGGCGCATATCCTGCGTGCCGCCCGGCATCAGTTCGAAGCCGGCGACGCGCTGCACTGGTGGCACCCGCCCGTCGGCCGCGGCGTGCGGACCCGGTGCTCGGACGATTACCTGTGGCTGGCCTACGTCACGGCGCGCTACGTCAAGGCCACCGGCGACGCGACGATCCTGGCCGAGGAAATCCCATTCCTGGCGGGGACCGAGCTGCGCGATGACGAAGACGACCGCTATGCCCGGTTCGATTCTGGTGCGGCCGCGCCGCTGATCGAGCATTGCGCGCGGGCGCTGGATCGGATGCTGGCGACCGGCCCGCATGGCCTGCCGCTGATCGGCACCGGCGACTGGAACGATGGGATGGACCGCGTCGGTGCCGGTGGCAGCGGTGAAAGCGTCTGGCTGGCCTGGTTCCAGATCGCCACGGTCGGGCTGTTCGCCCCGCTGGCCGCGGGCACCGGGTACACGGAGCGTGCCGCGCGCTGGCAGTCGCATGCCGGGGCGATTGGCGAAGCGGTGGAGGAACACGGCTGGGACGGCGGCTGGTACCTGCGCGCCTTCGACGATTCAGGGGTGCCCTGGGGTTCGCACACCAACGACGAATGCCGGATCGACCTGATCGCCCAGGCCTGGAGTGTGCTGTCGGGCGCACCACCCGGTGACCGCGCTATTGCCGCGCTGGACGCCGCCTATGCGCATCTGGTGGATGCCGACGATCGGTTGGTCCGGCTGCTGGAACCGCCGTTCCATGCCACCGAGCGCGATCCGGGCTACATTCGCGCCTATCCGCCGGGCGTCCGCGAAAACGGCGGCCAATATACCCACGCCGCCGCCTGGCTGGGGCACGCATTTGCGGCGATTGGCGATGGCGACCGGGCCTGGCAGGTATTCGACATCGTCAATCCGGTGCGGCGCGGTGCCAGCAAAGAGGATGCCGAGCAATACAAACGCGAGCCCTATGTGCTGGCCGGCGACGTTTCGGCCACGGGCCAACACCATCGGCAGGGCGGCTGGTCGTGGTACACCGGTGCCGCGGGCTGGACATGGCAGCTTGCGGTTAGCGGCATCTTGGGCGTCAATCTACAAGGCGTAGAGGTGCGGCTGACCCCCTGCCTGCCGAGAGCCTGGGGTGGGGCCGAGGTCTGGCTTGACGGTCCGCACGGCGCGCTTTCGATCACGATCCGCGATCCCGCACATATCGGCAGCGGCGCGGTTGCGCTCAGCGTCGATGGCAAGCAGGCCGAGGGCGATCTGGTTCAATTTCCCGGTGCCGGCAAGACCGCCCGGGTCATGGTGGAGTTGCGAGCAGCCCCGGAAATCGACGGCGATACCGAGACCCCGACCCCCAAACAGCGCGGCGTTGCGGCGGATCGAGATTAGAGCAATGTCCTGATACGAAAGCGGGTGGCGACCGTTTTGCGCTTGCGGTCGGAGTGAAGTTGTCGAAAATCACCTTCGAGGCGCAATTGGGGGATGACATGCAACTACTTGTAGAAAGAATCAAAATTCTCAGCACATGTACTCCAAAAGGAATTCTGGTCGCGAGTCTAGTTCTGATGATGAGCGGGCCCTCTCTGGCGCAAAGCGAGCAGGGTAGTTTACCTGGAGGGTATTCTTGCAATTCATACGCGCGATTCTTGGGACTCATGGATTTTCAGAACATTGCGCAATGCTCGGAATTGGAAGAGTTGGTTATTTCTTCGCAGGGCATTTCAGATGCCGATTTTTTTCAGAATATTACTACAAACTATGGAGATACAAATGCAATTGGCCTATTGTCCAATGCGCTCCGCAGTGCTTCAAATGAGGAATGGGTGAGTGCTTTCCGTTATCTCGATGCGTCTGATAGACTTTTTTATTCGGCAATGATGGGCGGAGGTGACGAAAATCGCGCTACGGTTTACGCTATATTTTTCTCCTCAGCGAAGGCGGAATTGCTGCAACGAATATGCGGACTTGGAGGTGCCGACGAAAGTTGCCCGGAATTCCAAGGCTTCTTTTCTGTGGATGAAATGTTGGGGTCCGGATATCCGTTTTTGGACACCGCCCACCCTTTTTCTGTTCTTACTTGCTTGGTCCGAAACGATGCCCTCACGGCCCATGTTACTGAGGTCATAAGCAGCAGGAGATTTGGTGTGTGCTTGGTTGAAAGAGAGTTTGAATTTTGAGCAGATCATTTGGCATCGGCGATGGATGTCTGGGTTTGTCGCGGAAACAATGGAGTTACCGGGCTTTGTTGCACAAATGGGTCTGAGGTCGAACTTCCCCTTACCCCAGACGGAGTTACCCTACGGCCTCGGTGCGGGGTATGCCAAGTGCTGTGAAGCCGTTTAGGATCGCGGCGCGGATTTGGATCTCCGCGACCTGTCGATCAAAGTCCCTGGCCATGAGGGATTGGCCGAGCAGCTTGATGCCGTTCATCTTGCTCTCAACGCGGCTCCGGCGGTGGTATCCGCTCCATCGTCGCCAGAGCGCCCGGCCTAAGTATCTGGCGGCGCGGAGGGCTTCATTTCGCGCCATGGCCCCGGCGCTCGTCGGCTTCCAGGGTTTGGCGTTCTTTCGCGGTGGGATGACTGCGGTGGCGTTTCGGGCGGCGATTGCCTCATGGCATTTTCGGGTGTCGTAAGCGCCATCGGCGGTGACACGACCAATCTTCTGATCAGGCGAGATCTGGTCGAGCAGGTCTGGCAACATGGGCGCGTCGCCAATGTTGCTGCCGGTGATCTCGACGGCCCGAACCTGCAGCGTTTGCTCGTCAATGCCGATGCGTAACTTGCGCCAAATCCGGCGTTTGGAGCCGCCATGTTTGCGGGCGTTCCACTCGCCTTCGCCCTCTGCCTTGATGCCGGTGCTGTCGATGAACAGGGTCAGCGGGCCATCGCCACCGCGGTAGGGAATAGTCACATTCAACGTGCGCTGGCGGCGGCACAGGGTGCTGAAGTCAGGTACTGTCCAGTCCAGCCCGACCAGCCGCAGGAGGCTCTGCACAAACCCTGTCGTCTGCCGCAGCGGCATACCGAACAGAACCTTCATCGTCAGGCAGGTCTGTATCGCCGCATCGCCGAAGCTCGGATGTCGAGCGCGCTTCCCGGTCGGAGGCGGTCTCCAAACCATCTCTGGATCAAACCAGACCGTCAGCGGTCCGCGTCGCTTCAACGCCTCATTGTAAGCCGACCAGTTCATGGTCTCGTACGTCGCGTGTGCCCAACTGCTCATGACCCCCAACTATCATACTGGATTCATGTCGTGAATCCCCAGCCGATTTGTGCAACAAGGCCAGTGTTCACGGCAGGGTCAGGGTTGTCAGTCTTGGTACGGCAGTCGTGGAAGCATCTGAGGATCGCTCTGAAGAAATGGATTTGGCGGAATTTCTGCAATTAGACGAACGAATCAATACCAAGGTGAAGCTATGCTTAGACTCGGAATTATTGTTTTTTCCTTTGCGGCATTTTTGGGCGTCAACTTCACCACCATAGTTCTTTTAGAGCCTGCAGTTCTAAAAATAGACGAAATCGTCAATGCCTTTGGGTGGTCATCCGGTATATACATTTTTCTGTTTTCTGCCATCCCGTGGATAATATTTTCTGGGTTGATCCTTTTGGCATCTATGGCTTCGGCAAAACTTTCACGCGCACCCTCCAATAGATGGAACAGCAAGATGTTTTGGATATTTTCGGGAGGGCTAGTAGCATTCTACTTGTCAGCTCCGCTAATCTTTGATCACTCGTCGAATGACCAGGACTTTGTGACAGAACCTCACGGAGCATATGTCTTTCTACTAAGTGCGACGAGCGCAATTATATCCGCACTCATATTTGTGCCCATGTTTGTCTTGTTCTTTATTGTGCAACTTATTTCCGATGAACGTTGAGTCATGTTACACATTTCCGCGAATCCGCACGCCAAATAACAATTCAGCAGGCTCCAGACTCATTAACTTAGAGCCAGAACAAGACGGTTGCGGCAAGGGCAATCGCAGATAGGAAGACCTTGGGACGGTCATATCGGTTGGAAATCCGACGCCAGTCTTTCAAGCGGCCGAACATAATCTCGATCCGGTTGCGTCTTTTGTAGCGGCGCTTGTCGTATTTTATGGGCTTATCGCGCGACTTCCGTCCGGGAATGCAGGGCTTTATTCCCTTGTCTACAAGGGCTTCACGGAACCAATCCGCATCATATCCCCGATCTCCCAAAAGCCAGTCGGCGGCTGGCAGGCTATCCACCAAGGCCCTGGCCCCGGTGTAATCGCTGACCTGACCGGCGGTCATGAAGAACCGAATAGGCCGCCCAATCGCGTCCGTAACGGCATGCAGCTTCGTGTTCATACCGCCCTTCGTGCGACCGATCAGGCGTCCACGCCCCCCTTTTTTAACCGCAGGCTCGAAGCCGTGCGGTGTGCTTTGAGGTAGGTTGCATCGATTGAGATCGTCTTGTTGTCGGGTGCCTCGGCAGCCAGCCCCGTCATGATCCGCGCGAATACCCCCATGTCACTCCACCGCTTCCATCGATTGTAGAGCGTCTTCGGCGGTCCATACTCGGCGGGCGCATCGCTCCATCTCAACCCATTGCGATTGATGAAGATAATGCCACTCAATATCCGGCGATCATCCACCCGTGGCACACCATGGCTCTTCGGAAAGTATGGCCGAAGCCGCGCCATTTGCTCGTCGCTAAGCCAGAAAAGATTGCTCATCATACCCCCTTGAGTTCGGGAGTTTGAATCACGCAGGCAGAACAGCTTCAAGTCGATTAATGGGTCCAGACCCTAGCGATCGCTCCCCAAGCTGGACCACCAGTAACTGTCCCGGCAAACAATCCTGCCTGTGCACCTGCGATAGCACCTGCTAATCCGCCTGCGGCTCCCGCGGTTTCCCGAATTGCACCTGGCACCCCTTCATCCCTTGCGGCTGAGGCGATTTCCACTCCCTCGAAGGCAAACGCCGCTCCAGTTGAGATTGAACTCGTGTATCCATTCCCAAGCGCATAGTCAGCGATACCACCACCAATGGTTATTGTATTTTGAATTCCTTGAATCAGTTCTTCCTCTTCATAATTTCTTGGATACTCAGACATCTTTCACTCCATCAAAGACAATTTTCGCGGCAAGCATTGTGCTTAAACTAGAGAAAGAAAGGAATGCGATTAACAGAGCGTACTCTTTCAAATACAAAAACACCCCCGGGTGACTTCGCGCAAGTGACACCTCTCCGGGTGTGGAAACAAGTATCATTCTGGAAAATCCAACGTAGAATACAAATGCGGTTACAACTGAAACAATAAGTGCATCGCGCAAAGGAATTCCAATCAGCGATGGCCTTGGAGGAAATCGTCGCAAGAAAAGTAATCGAATGAGCACGATCACTAAAGAAGACATCGATCCCCACAAAACAAACGACGTTAGAACAACTTCATACGAATTCGCAATCATTTCTCCATACTCTTGGGAAATAATTTCTGCCGACCAACCAATCTTTGGAAAAACAGTCCCTACGACACTCCGTGAGTGTTCAAAAAGCTCCCCCCCCAAAAACAGAGAGGCGACGATATGCGACAAAAGTGGCATCGCCGCAATCATCAATAGAGTGTAGTTGTCAATCCGCTGATCCACATTCATTGGATGCCTCCTTGATCTGCTGGCCATCTTTTATCACCCATCATGATGTGTCGGATGATTTTGAGCCATAACCATCTCACCCACCGTGCGGGTCTGGCCGTTCATGGTAAACGTCGCCCGCCCGGTGATCACTGAGCCATCGGGCAACTCGATATTCGTCGCATCGCCCATCGGGTCGATCTCGGTGATCCCGAGCGCGTCGAGCGTGTGATAGCTGAGCGTCCCGTCCGGTTCCGTCCTCGCCACCCGGAACTGCGACCAGGTGGTGTCCGCGTTCGTCAGCCTGCCATCGCCATTCGTGTCAAAGACCGACCGCAGCGCCTCAAGGCCAGAGGTCGCCGTCGGGTCCCATTCGGTGAAGACATATTCCCGCCGCTCGCTGATATCCCCCGAGCCATCCGCGTCGTAGAACAGCACCCCATCACCAGCACCCGCCCAGGCCTTCAGCTCGCTGTGCCCGGTCACTTCAGTTCGCAAGAGATTCTTAGATGCTTTGGGCATCTCCCTTGGACACAAGCAGCCATATCCAGAATTCACCCCCATTGACTCGTCACGCTCCGCTCCACCCAATAGAAAACTCGCTAGGCTCCAGACTCATTAACTTAGAGCCAGAACAAGACGGTTGCTGCAAGGGCAATCGCAGATAGGAAGACCTTGGGACAACGGTCGTATCGGGTGGAAATCCGACGCCAGTCTTTCAAGCGACCGAACATAATCTCGATCCGGTTGCGTCTTTTGTAGCGGCGCTTGTCGTATTTTATGGGCTTATCGCGCGACTTCCGTCCGGGAATGCAGGGCTTTATTCCCTTGTCTACAAGGGCTTCACGGAACCAATCCGCATCATATCCCCGATCTCCCAAAAGCCAGTCGGCGGCTGGCAGGCTATCCACCAAGGCCCTGGCCCCGGTGTAATCGCTGACCTGACCGGCGGTCATGAAGAACCGAATAGGCCGCCCAATCGCGTCCGTAACGGCATGCAGCTTCGTGTTCATACCGCCCTTGGTGCGACCGATCAGGCGTCCACGCCCCCCCTTTTTAACCGCAGGCTCGAGGCCGTGCGGTGTGCTTTGAGGTCGGTTGCATCGGTTGAGATCGTCTTGTTGTCGGGTGCCTCGGCAACCAGCCCCGTCATGATCCGCGCGAATACCCCCAAGTCACTCCACCGCTTCCATCGATTGTAGAGGGTCTTCGGCGGTCCATACTCAGCGGGCGCATCGGTGCGTGGGCGTTGCTGGAGGGCCTGCCGCCTGCGAAACACATGCTGGCAGATCGCGGCTATGACGCAGACCGGTATCGCGAAGCCCTTGAGAATATGGGGATCACGCCCTGCATCCCGTCGCGAGAAAATCGCAAGACCCCAATACCCTACAACGCGGCCCGCGACCGACAGCGCCACAAGATCGACAACAGCTTTGCCCGGCTCAAGGACTGGCGGCGGGTCGCAACCCGCGATGACAGATATCCCAAAGTGTTCCGGCCAGCCTGCGCTCTTGCAGCCGTCGTCATGTTCTGGCTATGAGCCCTGACCCCGGGCAAGCCCCGGACATAGCCCATAGGCTCCCCGACCAAAAGTTTGAGGGGGTGCATCTCGGTTCGCAGCAACCGCTTCGGGAGGGATTACGACGCCCCGAGTTTGGCCAGTTTGTCAGTATTTTGCGCGGCCGAGCCCGGATGTCTAAAAGTCAAAAAAGCGCAATCGTCACCTTACGGGCTTGCCGAAGGCGTTGATTCCAGTGCTTAATTTGGTGGCTTATTGAGAAGAGTGGTGCCTCAAGAGGGACTCGAACCCCCGACCTTGTCCTTACGAAGGACCTGCTCTACCAGCTGAGCTATTGAGGCCTTCTTCTCTTTTCCGCGGCCGGGCCGTTGGCCTGCAAGCAGAGCCATCGAACCGATGCAGGGTGAGCCTTTAAACGCGCCGGGCTGCATTGTCTAGGTGTTTAGTCTTGGCGTTCGATGGTCGGGGGATCAACGGCGCATCGATCCGACTGCGTTAGCCGCGTTACGTCGGCATCGTCACGCGCCACCACAGCAGCCTGGCAAGGCCCCCGCCGCCCTCAACGCGGCCTGAACCCGACGCTTTCACGATGGTGACAGATGCATCATGCCTCAGGTCGTTCCGGTCGCGGGTTTGCGCAACCGCAACCCGACCGGTCGAGCGTCGAGCGCGTCTCGGTAAATCAGTGTTTTTCAACACGGCTGCCGCGGCGCAGCAACTCGCAACTGTATCTCTTCAAATCGTCATCGCCGCCGTCGCGCGCAAGCTGGTCACCATAGTTAACGCTCGTTGCAAAGCTCGACAGAATTGGGATGCTCAACGACCTTAAGGGAACCAGAAGGGTCATGGCCGTTTGTGCCTGACCACGGCGCTTGCCCCGATGGCCGCGGCCAGCGCTTCAAACCGCGCTTGCGCCACCTCGCCGAAAAGATCGCGCCCGGTGGCCGATTTCAGCGTCAGCTCAAGAATTCGCTTTTTTGGATAGAGCCGCAGCCGCCCATGATCCAGAGGATGTTCCAGCGTGAACATGGCCCCGAACCGCATCGCCCGGCCCAGGATCTCGGCCTGGCGAACGTCGGCCTCGGGCAACAGCGCCATCAAGGGCTCGAAATTCGTGCCCCGGCGCGAGGATTTGTAGCGATGCAGCAGCGCCAGGCCCAGATAGACCCGGTCCTGATGCGTCAGCCCGCCCAGATTGGCGCGGGTGGCGTTGTCGAAACAGACCTCGGCGCGGTAATCGGGATGTGCCCGCCAGCTGACATCGTGCAGCAGGCAGGCCGCGCGCATCACCCGTTTGCGTTTCGGCTTGACCGAGCCAAAAAGCGGTTCGATGAATTTATAGAGCACGCGGCCAAATTGCGGCATCCGGGCGTTGGCCTCTTCCATCTGATAGGCCGCCTCGATCAGCGGGTCACGCTGGCGCTGCGCATCCGACATCTGTTCATAAAGCAGCCCCTCGCGGATACCATAGGCCGAGACCGCAATCTCCTCGGGCTTGAATCGTTTGACCAGCTCCTTCAGAATCAACGCCGCCAGCGGCACCAGCTTCATGCGTTCGGCACTGGTTCCGGTGCGCCCGCGCAGCTCCTCCAGATCGGCCTTGGCGATATAGGCCAGCGTGGCGCGCACATCCTTGCGGCGCATCTGGTATTCATGCAGCACCCGCAAGGGATAGCCGCGCCGTTCCATGTCGATCCGCGCAATCGCCCGCCAGGAACCGCCGACCAGAAACAACCGCTCGGGCTGGTCCGGCAATTCGGTCTGCAGCCGCGCGATGGTGGCCGCGATATGGGCGCGGATGGCCTTCTTGCCGCCCTTGATCCCCTGCAACTTGAGCGGCCCCAGATCCGAGGTTTCGCGCCGCCCCACCGTGCCGTCGCCCAAAAGCTCGGCCAGCTCCATCGACGATCCGCCGATATCGCAGACCATGCCCTGCGCGCCGGGCCAGCCCAAGAGCACCCCCTGCGCCGAGAGCCGCGCCTCTTCGCGGCCATCGACGACATGGATGGTCAGCCCGGTCGCGGCCTCGGCCTCGGCCTTGAATTCCGCGCCATCCTCGGCCTCGCGCATCGCCGCGGTGGCCACGGTGACCAGCGCCGATACATTCATGCCGGCGGCCAGCGCCGCAAAGCGTTTCAGCGCCGACAGCGCCCGCACCCGCCCCGAGGCGCTCAGCCGTCCGGTTTCGACAAAGTCCGCGCCAAGCCCGCAGAGGATTTTTTCATTGTAGAAATAGGCAGGCGAGCGCGCCGCCCCGTCAAACACCACCATCCGCACCGAGTTCGACCCGATATCGATCACCCCCACCCGCGCCAGCCCGCGCGCGTCCGGTTCCTGAAACAGGGGCCGGGCAAACAACCCGCCATCGGGTAACCGGGCGGCGTGGGGGTCGATCGCGACGCTCATGGCATCGCTCATGGCATGGTGGATGCGGTCCCGTCAATCATGGCTGTGGGTCAGGTCGGGCACATCCTTGGCCCCGGCCGACCCGCGCCCCGACAGCGACGGGTTCTGCATGAAAAACCGGTGGCAGGAAAACGGCCGCTCGATCGCGTCGAGATCCGGCCTGAGATAGCTGCCATCGGGCTGCAACACCCAGGATTGCGCCACATCGGCCAGATTGGCCGCCATGATCTGGCTGACGATCTGCGCCTTGACGGTCGGGTTGGTGCATTCCACCAGGGTTTCGACCCGGCGGTTGAGGTTGCGCCCCATCCAGTCGGCGGAACTGATATAGACCCGCGCCTTTTTCGCCGGCAGCCCGTGGCCATTGCCGAAACAGACGATGCGCGAATGCTCCAGAAACCGGCCCACCACCGATTTCACCCGGATATTTTCCGACAAGCCCCGCACGCCGGGCCTGAGCCCGCAGATGCCCCGGATCACCAGATCGATCCGCACCCCCGCCCCGCTGGCCTCGTAAAGCGCGTCGATCACGTCCGGTTCAATCAGCGAATTGAGCTTGGCCCAGACCGTCGCGGGCTTTCCGGCGCGGGCATGGTCTGCCTCGGCGCGCAGGCTCTCGATGATGGTCCGCTTCATGCTGAGCGGCGAGATCGCGAGGTTTTCCAGCCCCTCGGGTTCGGCATAGCCGCCGACATAGTTGAACACCTTGGTGGCATCGCGGCCCAAAGCGCTGTCGCAGGTAAAGAGGCTCAGATCGGTATAGATGCGCGCCGTGATCGGGTGATAATTGCCGGTGCCGTAATGGGTATAGGTGACCAGCCGGTCGCCCTCGCGCCGGACCACGGCGCTGATCTTGGCATGGGTCTTGTAGTTGATGAAGCCATAGACGACATGCGCCCCGGCACGTTCCAGCTTGCGCGACTGGCGGATATTGGCGGCCTCGTCGAAGCGTGCTTTCAGCTCGACCAGCGCGGTCACCGATTTGCCGTTCTCGGCCGCCTCGCAGAGCGCCTCGACAATCGGGCTTTCATTCGAGGTGCGGTAAAGCGTCTGCTTGATCGCCACCACGTTGGGGTCACGCGCCGCCTGCGCCAGGAACCGCACCACCATGTCAAAGGTCTCATAGGGGTGGTGCAGCAGCATGTCCTTTTGCCGGATCGCATTGAACATGTCGCCTTCATGGTCCTGCACCCGTTCGGGCACGCGCGGGGTGAAATTGGGCCACATCAGATCGGGCCGGCCCTCCTGAACCAGCTCCTTGAGACGCGCCAGCCCGATCATGCCCCGCACCTCGACAACCTCATCGCCGATGACATGCAGGTGTTCGACAATCTCACGTTTCAGGGCCTCGGGCGCGCCGGTTGAAACCTGCAGGCGCACGACATGGCCCCGCCGGCGCCGTTTCAGCGCGGTCTCGAACTCGCGCACCAGATCCTCGGCCTCTTCCTCGACCTCCAGATCGCTGTCGCGCAGCACCCGGAAAGTGCAGGACCCGGTCAGTTTATAGCCCGGAAACAGCGCGTTGATATGCACCAGCAGCAGCTCCTCCAGCGGCAGCACGCGGGTTTCGCCCGTCGGTGCTGGCAACTTTATGAAGCGGTCGATCTGGGCCGGGATCGGCAACAGCGCCTGCAAGGGGCGCCCGTCCTTTTCGCGCTTCATCTGCAGTGCCAGCGAGATGCCTTCGTTGGGGATGAAGGGAAAGGGATGCGCCGGATCAATGGCCAGCGGCGACAGAACCGGAAAGACATTGGCCAGAAAGATCTCGTTCAGCGCCGCCTTGTCCGCATCGGTCAAGGCCTTGCGGGTCACCACGCTGATGCCCTCGGCCTCAAGTTCCTCACGCAGCGCGATCCAGGCGGCCTGTTGCGATTGCATCAGCTTGCGCGCATCGGCATTGATCAGGCGCAGCTGCTCGACGGGCGTGCGGCCATCGTCGGACGGCGTCGTGTTGCCCTCGACCGCCAGCTCCCGCAGACCGGCCACGCGCACGGTATAGAACTCATCCAGATTGGCCGCTGAAATCGAGATGAAGCGCAGCCGTTCCAGAAGCGGCACACGGCTGTTCTCGGCCTCTTCCAGCACCCGCCAGTTAAAGGCCAGCCAGCTCAGCTCGCGGTTGAAAAACCGCTCCGGCCCGTCGGTTTGCGCCTCGGGCAGATCGATGGCATCGGGCAAGGGGGCGGTCAGGAAATCGGCGTTGATCATGCGGGGCTCGGGTTTTTGGGCCTGTGGCACAAGCGTCGCATTCATTCGCCCCCCTGCGCAAGGATGGCCCCGACCATTGCCTTGCCCGGGCGCGTTTTGTCGCGCAGGCTGCGGGCGTCGATCGCCGCAATCAAGGCCTGCGCCGCGGCAAAGGAGCGCTCCATCCTCAGCAGCGCATAGCCGATCAATTGCGGGTCCAGCCGCATCTGCCGGTCAGTGGCCAGCTTGACCATCAGCGCCGCCAACAGCGCGTCATCTGGCGGGCCCAGTTTCAGAACGCCCGCCTGCTGCACCCGGCTTTTCAGATCGGGCAGGCGCAGAGGCCAACGCCCCGGATCGCGCCGCGCCGTCAAGAGCAACGCCCCGCCCCGGGCCGCCAGCGCATTGTGCAGATGAAAGAGGGCGGTTTCCTGCGCGCCCGTCAGCCCCCGGTCGGCGTCTTCCACCGCCAAGCCGGGGCCGACGGTCTCGGGATCCACATCCTCAATATCGGATGCCCGCACCACCTGCGCGCCCGCGGCCGCCGCCCAGACATGCGCCAGATGCGTCTTGCCCGCGCCATCGGGGCCGACCAGCACCATCTTGGCGCGCGGCCAGTCATGCCAGCCGTCAATTCCCGCCACTGCCACGGCATTCGCGGGCGAGACGAAATAATCGTCGCGGCCCAATGCCGGGCGCATCGGCAGATCGAAGGTCAGTTGCTCGGCCATGTCTCAGATGTCGTCATCTTCGGCCTGCCCTGCAAGCCCCTGATACAACAATCCCTGCCGATACCTGTCGCCCAGATAGCGCACAAGCACCCCGATAATGGCCGCCACCGGCACCGCGATCAGCATACCGACAAAGCCAAAGATCGAACCGAAGGCGGCCAGGGCAAACAACAGCCAGACCGGATGCAGACCCACCGAGCCGCCCACGAGGTTTGGGGTCAGGATATTGCCCTCGACCGTCTGGCCGATCATGAATATCCCGGCCACGGCGGCGATCCAGTACCATTCGCCCCAGAACTGAAACAGCGCCAGACCAATGGCCAGAACCCCGCCAAAGAGCGCCCCGATATAGGGGATGAAGGAAATCAGCCCGGCCAGCAGCCCGACCACAAGCCCGAATTGCAGCCCCACCGCCATCAGGGCAATGGCATAGAACGCTCCCAGGATCAGGCAGACCGTGCCCTGCCCGCGCACGAAACTGGCCAATGTGGCATCCATCTGCGCCGCCAGTTGCCGGATCACCGGCGCATGATCGCGCGGCAGCAGATCGTCGATGCGAGCGATCATCCGGTCCCAGTCGAGCAGCAGGTAAAAGGCCACCACCGGCGAAATCACCAGGATCACGATACCGCTCAGCGCGGCCCCGGCCGAGGTCAGGACCTGCGAGGCCAGCGACCCCGCCTGGGTGCGGGCCGTCGCCAGAATATCGGCGATCACCTGCCGCGCGGCGCTGTCTTCATTGATCACCGAGGGAAAGCGGGCCACGATCTGTGTCCGGGCGGTTTCATATAGCTCGGGCGCGGCCTGGACCAAGGCGATGATCTGGCTGATCAGCATCGGCAGCACCAGCACCAGCGCCAGAACCGCAACCAGTATAGCCAGAGCGAAAATCACGACCGTCGCCCAGATCCGGGCCATCCCCGCGGCCTGCAACCGGTCCGCCAGCGGATCGAGGATATAGGCAATCGCCGCCCCCACCACAAAGGGCAGCAGGATCTGCCCAAGCGCCCAGAGAAGGAGCAGAAGAACCGCGCAAACCGCCGCCCAATAGACCACCTGCTGTTTTACCGGTAACGCCATCCGCTCCATCCAAAGCCATCGCCTGCCCCAAAGCTGACCCGCCGGCCGCGCTTGATCAAGCCCTAAACCGTTTCGCGCCCGGCCCGCCAATGCCGCGAGACCCCCTGCAATGGCCCGAATTTCTTGCATCCCTGCCACATCCGCGCCGAATATCTGAAATTCCCGAGCAAAACCCTTTGATTTTGGCCGGCAAACCCCCATTTGCCCCTTTAACTTTCTTCGATATTCAGGAGCGACGATGCTGCTACGCGCCATTGACCGATTTTTCTCTCATGACGCCTCGGGCGGAATCCTTCTGGGCCTGTCGGCCGTCGCGGCGCTTGTGGTCGCCAATTCGGCACTGCAACCGGGTTATGACTGGCTGCTCAACATTCCCTTCGCGATCACGCTGGATGGCAACGGCCTCGAAAAGCCCTTGATCCTGTGGATCAATGACGGGCTGATGGCGGTGTTTTTCTTTCTGATCGGGCTGGAGCTGAAGCGCGAGATCCTCGAAGGCAAGCTCAAGAACCCGCGTGATGTGATCCTGCCGGGGCTGGCCGCCGTCGGCGGTATGGCTGTTCCGGCGCTGATCTTTGTAGCGCTCAATTGGGGCAATGCCGAAACCATCAGCGGATGGGCCATTCCGGCGGCCACCGATATCGCCTTTGCGCTTGGCGTGCTGGCGCTGGTGGGCTCGCGCGTGCCGGCCGCGCTCAAGGTGTTTCTGCTCACGCTGGCCATTCTGGACGATCTCGGGGCCATCGTGATCATCGCGCTGTTTTACACCGCCGAGCTCAAGATCGATTATCTTTTCCTCGCCCTGATGCCGCTCGCGGGCCTGCTCTGGCTGAACCTCAAAGGCGCGCATCGGGTGGCCCCGGCGATCCTTTTGGGGGTCATCTTGTGGGTTCTGGTGCTGAAATCGGGCGTGCACGCGACGCTGGCGGGCGTGGTCACGGCGTTTCTCATCCCGATCAAGGATAAATGGGGGAAATCGCCGCTGCATGCGCTGGAACATGCGCTGGCTCCTTATGTGCTGTTTCTCATCGTGCCGCTCTTTGCCTTTGCCAATGCGGGGGTGTCGCTGGACGGCATGTCCTTTTCTGATCTCATGGCCCCGCTGCCGCTTGGCATCGCGCTTGGGCTTGTCCTGGGCAAGCAGATCGGCGTGTTCGGCATGACGTGGGCCACCGTCAAACTGGGCCTGGCCCGGCTGCCTCATGGCGTGACCTGGGCGCATATCTACGGGCTGGCCTGCCTGGCCGGGATCGGGTTCACCATGTCGCTCTTTATCGGATCGCTCAGCTTTGAGGATCCCGAATTGATGAACGCGGTGCGGGTGGGCGTTCTGTCAGGCTCGCTGGTCTCGGGCGTGATCGGCTTTCTTGTGCTGCGCCTGAGCGCCAGCGCGCCGGAGGAAGACGAGGACGCCCTGCCCGCCGCGGCCGAATAGAGCGTGTCGCGTTCGGCCTGCAAAATGAAGTCGAGCCACCGCGATACGATCTAAAGCACTTCTCGGAATACCTGAGCCTGGGTGCATCGCTTAACGCGTTGAAATCCTTGATTTCAGGCAGCGTTAAGTGAGTCAGGTTTTTCCGAAAGCGCGATAATGCGCGCATGCGGGCGGGGATTTTCCCGCCCGATATGTTTTCGATCACGCGGCGCGGGCCTGGCGTACCAGGTTCAGGATATCGCGCGCCGCGTCGGGGATGTTGGTGCCCGGCCCGAAAATCGCCTTCACCCCGGCCTTCTTCAGGAAATCGTAATCCTGCTGCGGGATCACGCCGCCGCAAATCACGATGATCTCGCCCGCGCCCTCGGCCCGCAGCGCCGCGATCAGCTTGGGGGCCAGCGTCTTGTGGCCCGCCGCCTGGCTGGAAATGCCCACGATATGCACATCGTTGTCGATGGCATCCTGTGCCGCCTCTTCCGGCGTCTGGAAAAGCGGCCCGACATCGACGTCAAATCCGATATCGGCAAAGGCCGTGGCAATCACCTTGGCCCCCCGGTCATGCCCGTCCTGGCCCATCTTGACGACCAGCATCCGGGGCCGGCGGCCTTCTTCCTCGGCGAATTTCTCGACATCGGCCTGAATGGCGGCAAAGCCTTCATCGCCCTCATAGGCGGCCCCGTAGACGCCCGCCAGCGTCTTGACCTCGGCCCGATGCCGTCCGAATTCCTTTTCCATCGCCATGCTGATCTCTCCGACTGTTGCACGGGCACGGGCCGCCTCGACCGCCGCCGCAAGCAGATTGCCCCCCTCTTTCGCGCAGCGCGTCAGCGCCTCCAGCGCCGCGTCGCAGGCGGCCCCGTCACGCGCCGCGCGGATCGTGGCCAGACGCGCCACCTGCGCCTCGCGCACGGCGACATTGTCGACATCCAGAATGTCGATCGGATCCTGCTGATCCAACCGGTATTTGTTGACGCCGACGACGACCTCTTCGCCCCGGTCGATCATCGCCTGACGTCGCGCCGCCGATTCCTCGATGCGCAGTTTCGGCATGCCGCTGGCCACGGCCTTGGTCATGCCGCCCATCTCCTCGACCTCCTCGATCAAGGCCCAGGCCTTCTCGGCCAGCTCCGCCGTCAGGCTCTCGACGTAATAGGAACCCGCCAGCGGATCGACCACATTGGTCACGCCGGTTTCCTCCTGCAGGATCAGCTGCGTGTTGCGCGCGATGCGGGCGGAAAACTCGGTCGGCAGGGCCATCGCCTCGTCCAGCGCATTGGTATGCAGGCTCTGCGTGCCACCCAGAACCGCGCTCATCGCCTCATAGGCGGTGCGGATCACGTTGTTGTAAGGGTCCTGCTCCTGCAGGGACACGCCCGAGGTCTGGCAATGCGTGCGCAGCATCTTTGAGCGTGGGTTTTGCGCGCCGAACCCGTCCATGATCCGGTGCCACAACAGGCGCGCGGCGCGCAGCTTGGCGGCCTCCATGAAGAAATTCATCCCGATGGCAAAGAAAAAGCTGAGCCGCCCGGCGAATTTGTCCACATCCATGCCCGCCTCGATCGCGGCCCGCACATATTCGCGCCCGTCGGCCAGGGTATAGGCCAGCTCCTGAACCAGGTTCGCGCCCGCCTCCTGCATGTGATAGCCCGAGATCGAGATCGAGTTGAACTTGGGCATTTCGCCCGCAGTATATTCGATGATGTCCGAGATGATCCGCATCGACGGCTCGGGCGGGTAGATATAGGTGTTGCGGACCATGAACTCCTTCAGAATATCGTTCTGAATAGTGCCCGCCAGCAGCGCCTTGTCATGGCCCTGTTCCTCGCCCGCGACGATGAAACTGGCCAGGATCGGAATCACCGCGCCGTTCATCGTCATGCTGACCGAAACCTTGTCCAGCGGGATGCCGTCAAACAGGATCTTCATGTCCTCGACGCTGTCGATGGCGACGCCCGCCTTGCCGACATCGCCCTCGACGCGGGGATGGTCGCTATCATAGCCGCGATGCGTGGCCAGATCGAAGGCCACCGAAACGCCCTGCTGCCCGGCAGCCAGATTCTTGCGGTAAAACGCGTTCGACGCCTCGGCGGTCGAAAACCCGGCATATTGGCGGATCGTCCAGGGCCGGCCGGCATACATCGTGGCCTTGACCCCGCGCGTAAAGGGCTCGGCCCCCGGCGCGCTGCCCATATGCGCAAGACCCTCGGTATCGGCCTCGGTATAAAGCGGCTTGACCGGAATATCCTCCAGCGTGTTCCAGGTCAGATCCGCCAGCGGGCGGCCCCTGAGTTCCTTTTCGGCCATCGCGGCCCAGGCATCGGTCTTGTCGCTCATCTTGCTGTCCTCTTGCATCTCGGCTCAGCCCTCCGGCCCGTCCGCGGGCCCGATCACTGCCATTCAAATTTCCGCGCCCTGAAGGGGCATCATGCGATAAACCCCGCAAACCCCTTCGCAATTCCCCGCGTTACGCCTATATCTTGCCTGAACCGGAGGACACATGCGCCACGCCCTGACCCTGATCCTGGCCCTTGGCCTTTCCCTGCCTGCCACCGCGCAGGAAACCACGCCCGAACCGGAGCCAGAGGAGGCCCCGGCGCTTGTCGTGCTGGACGCGGCTGACACAACGCTCGAGGACCATCTCTGGGTCTCGCGCCCCATCGTGATCTTTGCCGACACGCCCCGCGATCCCCGGTTCCAGGACCAGCTCGACATGCTGCTGGCCCGGCCCGAACCGCTGATCGAACGCGATGTCGTCGTTATCCTGGATGCCGACCCCGACGCCCGGTCCGATGTGCGCCTGGCGCTGCGCCCGCGCGGGTTCTCCATGGTCATCCTGCAACGCGACGGGCGGGTTGCGCTGCGCAAACCGACGCCCTGGGACGTGCGCGAGATCATGCGCGCCATCGACAACCTGCCGCTCCGGCTGGAGGAGTTGGGCCTGACGCAGTGAGGGGTGTTGGAAGTCAACGCACTCATTCCTTGACCCCAAATCGCACCCAAATCGGTGCCGTGCAGGCGACAAACGCGACGAAAATCCATATGGCCGCCCACATGCCAAGCGCAGTGTTGGC
>Ga0316209_1000631_pt1 | contig 53996 bp, 37 predicted proteins | sample 6monopyrite_MG_FD_204945 | JGI IMG/M metagenome (GOLD analysis project Ga0316209, IMG submission 204945) | Microbial mat bacterial communities from mineral coupon in-situ incubated in ocean water Damariscotta River, Maine, United States -... | ecosystem: Environmental > Aquatic > Marine >... | reverse complement strand
GTGACGCCGGTCTCGTCGATGAGATCGAAGCGCTGTATGACGGAGCCGTTATTTCGGCCAAGGACTTCGACATCTTCTGATGAGCTGGAGAGCGCATGGCACGGAAGAGCGAGCACTTCCGCACGAAAGACCGTGCGCGAGTACTCGGCTGTCTGGCGAGCGCGCTCCATTGCCCCGAGGTCTGCGCGACAACGCCAGGACAGCTCCGTGGGCACGGCCTTTGCCCGTCCCGCGAATCGACCGACCGAGACGACAACCTTCCGGAGCACTTCGAGGAGCCGGGCCATGGCGAGTGACTGCCGGTGCTGTTCTCCTCCTCGCGCTCTCCGCTTGCCGTGAGGGCAGCAACAACAAGGAGGGCGGTGCCGCCGTCATCACTCCCCCGGGCCAGCTCGCCGTGCAGGTCGGTTGCTTCAACGACTCCTACGTGAACGCGCCCGCGGTTCTGCTCGGGTGCGGCATCCCCCCGGACTTCGACGATTTGGTTCTCGATACCATCCACAAGGTCGAGGTCGCGAACCAGACCATGTTTTGGCAGGGCGTCCCGGCAACGGCGTGCGCCTTCGACGAGTGTGCAACGAGCAGCAACGCGCTCTCGCTGCCCTCGGGCAAGATCCTGATCGGCGTCAACCTGGTTCAAGATCTCATCACCAGCACGGGCAAGACGGCTCACTATGGCGCCATCCTCGCGCACGAGTGGGCGCACCAGGCGCAGTTCCAGTTTTGGTGGTACGGACACGACGTCTCGCTCAGTCGGACCGCCGAGTTGGAGGCGGATGCTTTCAGCATGTACTACACCGGAGCCCAGCAGGGTTGGACCTCGTCGGAGCTCGACAGCTTCTTCGGCTTCGTCTACGTCCTCGGTGACATCGACTACAACGACCCCGCGAACCACGGAACACCCAAGATGCGAACTGGCGCCGGCCTGGTCGGGCTGATGGAGGCCTCGCTCGCTCTGCAGGCCGGGAGTTCCAAGGCCTATGAAGAGCTGCATGACATCTTCGTTGCCGCGGTGACCCTGCTCGAGTGCGACGGCTTCTGTCAGGTGCCCGCTCAGCTTGCGCTCACTCCGCCGCTCGAGATTCCGCCCGAGCTTCGTCACCTCGGTGCGAAGAACATCGAGTTGCTCCACGGCGTCGTGCACGGCACGCGCTCGGTGCTGGAGTTCGAGGTCACCCCATCGGACGAGCTCGAGGACAGGAGCGCCCTTCGACCTCGGCGTTAGCGCCCGATTCTAACCGAAGAGCCGTGCGCTCTCGAAGACGCTCGGCGCAAATCGACTACTCTCGTTCTCGGAGAGCTCGACGCGGAGAGTGCGCTTCAGCACGAAGTCGAACAGCAACGGGTTCGCGTCGAAGATCTCGGCCAGCGGCGCGCGAACCTCGGGGTCCAGGTATCCGTTCGAGTTCAAGAGCCGCAGGTTGATCGTCGGGTCGATCGCGATCACCGGATAATCGGAGCCGTTCACGAGGCGCTCGTGGAGCGCTGGCGTACCGAGGATCTCCTTCAGTGGATCGCCGCACCGATTGACGAGTGACATCGCGGAGATCTCACCGAACAGCGTGTCGGCGTACTGCTCCTCGCGCATCAAGCGCATGAAGAGCTCGAAGTTCGAGACCATCGGCCCGTCCGGTCCGGCGTCGAGATCCATCGACTCGCCCAGCCCGGCGCAGTGCGCAACGACCACCTTCACGCCCGCGTCGAGCGCGCGCCTCAGCCGCAGCGGGTTGCCGAGCTTCTGGTTCTCTTCGGCGTGAACCGCTTTTTCGATTCCGGCGTGCGAGATCAGCGGGATGCCGAGCTCGGCCAGCTTGGCGTAGAAAGCGTCGCAGAGCAGAGAAGCCGGATCGATCCCCATCGCGTTGGGCAACCACTTCACCGCGACAGCGCCCGCTTCGGCGGCTTCGGCCAGTCGGTCGGCCGCATCTCTGCGATACGGGTGGACCGACGCGACGGGCACGATGTCTGCGTGCTCGCGCGCCAGCTGCATGACGTAGCTGTTCGGCGTGTAGAAGTTGGTCAGCTCGGGCACTTCGTTGCCGCGCTCATCGATCGCCTGGTCGAAGGCCAAGACCATCAGCTTGCCCGTCGGATTGGCGGCGCGATGGAGCGCGAGCAGGCGCTCGAAGAAGACCTGGTCCGCGGTCTCCCAGTCGGAGACGCCGGACGCCGAGAGGTAGAGGTCGAACTGCAAGCGTTGGATCGGATGCAGGTGGCTCTGCATGTTCGGGTTGACCCAGCAGCCCGTGCCGCCCGCCCCCATGCCGACGACGTGGACGTGGCAGTCCCACATCCGTGAGCGATCGACGCCCTCGAAGGCGCGCTGCACGAGGGCCTTGGCTTCCGGGGAGAGCTCCTCGATCGAGCGAATCGGGTTGGCGCTGAGCAGATGCGGCAGAGACCAGCGCGCGGCTACCGTTGCAACCAGACCTCCGCCAAGAGCCGTCAAGACTCGGCGTCGCGTGAATCGTTTCGCCATGGGAGCTGACCATAATCAGTTGCGAACGCGAGTTGACCTACAAAAACGGCGGGACCGTTCACTGTGCATGCGGAAGTGGGCGGTTACGATCGGACGCCGCTCTCGCTCGCCCGATTCATGTCGTCCCATCCCCCGCCTCAGTGTCCCGCCTGCAATCGCGGCACGCTGGTCTTGAACCGCCACTCGCTGTGGGCCTGTGGCTCCTGTTCGCGGGCACTCGAGGTCCAGCGTGCGGTCTTCGACATGCGGCCGGAGCGCGATCCGCTCGCGCCGCGCGACCTGATGGAGACGGAGGCGGAGAGCGCGATGCTGCAGGCGCTCGCGGCGCTCGACCTGGGCACCGACTGGAAGACCGTGCTCGAGGAGCTCTTGCTGGAGCTGGAGAGCGGCGCGGCGGAGGAGCTGATGCAGCTGATTCGCGAGGGGCGCGGGGCCTGGGCGCCGCTGCTCTCGGGAAAGGTCGGCAGTGCGCTGTTCATCGGCGACGCGCGTTCGGGAACGGTCGTCGCGCTCGCGCGCTGCGGCTACTCCGTCACGAGCGTCGACTCGAACCTGGAACGCCTGGCTTTCGCCGGCTATCGAAACCGCGCGCTCACTCCCAAGGGCTCGACGCGTGCGATGCTCTCGGATCCGAGCCACCGACTCCCCTTCGCCGACCGGTCCTTCGACCTGGTCGTGCGCGAGACGCCCTTCGGCGAGGGCGAGCACCGGCCGACCTACCCACTCGAGGAGTGCCGCCGCGTCTGCGCCGACGAGCTGATCGCGACCGCGAACAACCGGCTCGGCTACAAGGAGTCGAGCGGCAAGCGCGGTGACTTTCGCGTGCGGACGCCGCTCGGCTTCCTGCGCAGCGCACTCACCAACGGCAAACGCCCCACGCTCGGCCAGCTGCGACGCCACACCGTTCGCGATGGCTTCGAGACCTCGCGCGCCTTCTCGCTCTACCCGCACTCGGCCGACTTCACGCACATCGCCGCACTCGACGAGAAGGCTCCAGAGCTCTACGTCGGTCCGAAGGAGCGCAAGAACCCTCTCAAGATCCTCGGCTACCGCGCGGGACTCTTCCCCTACCTGACTCCGTCCTTCGCCGTCGTCACGCGTCGCCGGGAGAACCCGATGTCGAAGACTCGCATCGAGCGCCTGCTCCGCAACCTGGCCGAGCGGCTCTACGTCGACTGCCCGCGAGTGGAATACCTGCTCGCCACGCGCGGCAACAACGCGCTCGTCATGACGGCCTTGCCCGGGCGCGATGAAGAGGATCCGACCGGGCGCTGGATCGTTCGCATTCCGCTGCATCCCATCCAACAGGATCGCGTGCAAGCGGAGCAGACCATGTTGGCCAAGCTCGAGCGCGACTTCCCTTCGGTTCCCATTCCGCAGCCGCTCTTCGACGGCGTTATCGACGGTATCTTCCTGACCTGCGAGCGTCGTCTTCCGGGCCACTCCGCCGCCCAGTTCTCCGGCGACCCCGAGGCGATGGCGCGGCTCTACCGCGAAGCCGCCCAGCACTTCGCCTCGATGCTCGTGGCGCCCGCCACCGAGCTGACCGAGTCGGAGTTCGAGGAGCTCGTCAGCGCCAAATTCGAGCTCGTCGTCCGACACTCCGGCAGCCCCGACGCGCGCGAAGCCGTCGAACGCATGCACCAGCTCGCGCGCGAGCGCCTGATCGGTCGCCCGATGCCGCGCGTCCTGCGCCACTGCGATCCGCGCAGCAAGCACATCCAGATTCGTCCGACCGGCAAGATCCTCGGCTACTACGACTGGGGCTCGTCCGAGGCCGCCGACTTCCCGCTCTGCGATCTCTTGCACCTGATCGTGCACGAGCGCTTCCACCAAGGCCTCCCGCACGTCGGCGCAGCCTGGCAGCTCGTCCGCAACAGCGGTGAGGGCTTGCGCCCGGAAGAGCTCGCGCCGATCGAGTACTACATCAACCGTCTGAATCTGCACCCCGACGTGCGCTTCGCGGTCGAAGAGATCTACCCGATGCTGGTCGGCGCGATGGCGGAGAAGAACTGGGACTACAGCCGCCCGCGCTGGATCCAGAACTCGTTCCGGTTGTAGAGCCGTGACAGACAGCACGGGCGCTCGTGAGCGCTCGGCAGGTTACGTGAGCTTCAGTTGCGGCCGGGCGGACGACGCAGAATCGCATTTCGCCGGGGCAAATAAGTGGCTCTGAAAGGCCGCAAATACAGATTTGAGCATTAATGGCAGTTTTAATGGCGGTCGTGGGAGCGTCTCTTCGCGGCAGTCAGCATGAAGCCACGAACCCCCGATCGATCGAAGTCCCGCCTCTTACTCGTCGCTAGCTGCCTCCTTGCCTGCGGGTGCTACGACAGCACCAGCTCGGTCGATGACATCGTTGGATTCGTCGCGGTTGCGACGACGACGATGATGGTAGCGGAAGATACCGGTGGACCGCCGGCCCCGGGAACGCCGACCACCTTCTCGGTGCCCGTGAGCATCTCGGGCCTCCCCACCGGCTACAAGGCGATTGTCACGCTCATCACCGTCGACGACTCGGCAACGGCCGCCGAGGACTACGTGTCCTTCAACGGCGGGATCACGGTGACACAGAATGGTGCCGGCTCTGTCACGCTCACGACGAAAGCGGATACGAAGTTCGAGGGTGACGAGGAATTTATACTCCGCATCACGTCCGCCAAGTTCGAGCCCGCCGCGGACTTTCTCACGATCGGAAACACCGACATTCGGATTCGGATCGTAGACAACGACCCGGACCTCGTTGCTCCGATGGTGCTCAGCACGAATCCGGTCGATGCAGCCGTCAATGTCTCCACCGGAACGATCGTCTCGGCCACCTTCGATGAGCCGATCGACCTCGCGACCCTGACCTCAGCCAACTTCTTCCTCGACAATGGCGCGATGGGCGCCCTCGGGTTCGACGTCACGACGAACACGGCGACTTTGACGCCCATGGCGTTGATGCCGGACACGCTCTACACCGCGACACTGACGACGGGAATCGCGGATCTCTCCGGCAACAACTTGGCGACGAACTTCACGTGGAGCTTCAGGACCTCCATGAGCCTCGACACGACCCCGCCCGTGACGACGGTCATGCCTGCGGGTGGTGTCTTCGCGACGCCGGTCATGGTCACGCTCACGTGCACGGACAACCCGGGCGGTTCCGGCTGCGACGAGATCCTGTTCTGCATCGGAACGGGCTGCACTCCGACGACGGTCTACACCGGGCCGATCGCGGTCACGTCCACTTCGGACATCTCGTTCTTCTCGAAAGACGCGGCCGGAAACATGGAGCTCCTGCGAACGGAAAGCTACACGATCGGAACGCCGGCAGTGGCGCAGACTTCCGGTATCGGCGCGGCGCAAGCGATGGACCTCCTTCCCGACGGGGGCTACGTCCTCGCCGGAGACACGGGTTTTGCCGGCAGCCTCGCCGCACAGCTGTGGGTCATGCGACTCGGCGCCGACAACTCCGTCGCCTGGCGCTTCACGTACGAAAGCTCCCTTCCCCCTCGATACCGCGGAAGACGTCCGCGCGACGAGTGATGGCGGAATCATCGTGCTGGCATCGAGCACCAATCTGAGCACCCTCGAGGGCGACATCTTCGTCATCAAGCTCGACGCGGATGGCAATATCCAGTGGCAGAACCTCTATGGCAGCCCGGCATCGGTCGAGCGAGCGCGCAGCATTCGCGAGACGGCAACCGGTGAGTACCTCATTGCCGGCACGTCCAATGGCAACGGCGGCGAAGCGATCGTCCTGAAGTTGACCGCGTTGGGCGTGCCCAATCTTCAACTCGGTTTCCCGACCCTCGATGACGCGACGGCCATCCGTCCGACTTCGGACGGCGGTTCGATCGTCGCGGGCACCACGATCTCTATCGGAGCAGGAAACCAAGACGCCTGGGCGATGAAGCTGATGCCAGACGGCACGGTGGATTGGCAGTTCACGTACGGAACTCTGTCTACCGAGACCGCCGTGGATATCGAGACGACTCCCGACGGCGGCTATGCCTTGTTCGGCCAGATCGTGACCACACAGTTCCATCTGTGGGCGGTGAAGCTCCTCGCCGATGGGTCCATCGATTGGCAGAAGATCTTCGGCGGTGGCAGCCCGGACTTCGCCGGCTCCATGCGCGTCATGGCGAACGGCAACTATGCACTTGCCGGAGGGACCGCCAGCTTTGGAACCAACTTCACCGCGGACGGATGGTTCATTGAGCTCGACGGGCTCGGAGGAATCCTCACTCAGATTGCTTACGGCGCAAAGGGCAATGATCAGTTCTTTGCGATCGAGCCTACTCTCGACCTCGGCTTTGCCCTTGCGGGTCTGACGACCTCCTTCGGTGTCCCCGGGCTAGCCGGCGATACCTGGTTCTTGAAGATCGACAATCTCGGGAACGTCGGCGGCATGTGCACGGTGCAAAACACAACTCCGGCGATAGCGACGGACTCGTCTGCGGCGGCAATCATCGCCGCCGACCTGGGATCGGTACGCGCTTTCACGACCACGGCGAATACCGCCATGCCTGTCGCCGACCCCGTGACGACAGCGACTCAGTGCCAGTAGCGAGGAGTTCGCTCCCCTCTCTGGCTACGCGAACAGTGTCGCCAACAGGATCACTGCGATTCCGGCAGCGATGAGCAAGCGCCAGCGTCGGCGCGAGACGAATGACTTCACACCTGCCGAGTCGAGCCAGAACTTGTGCGAAGGGGTCTCGCGGAAGACGCCCTGCGCGAGCAGGGAACGGAAGACGAACGAGTCACCGAGTTTGGCGGCTTCGAGTGACGTGGCGCTGGCGGGAGAGAAAGCGCCCGCTTCGCGGAAGCGTGTGATGGCACGGTTCTGCTTGGCGACAATTAGATTTCCACCGATCATGGAATCAACCTCAGCTGGGAATCGACAGTTCGATAATTTCGGCTTTTGGTAGACCTTGGTGCAGTTCAAGGCGGGCGACGCTGACCGGCAGTTTGAAGCGTCGGGGTCCCGCACTACCTGGGTTCACATAGAGGTGTCGTCCGTCGGAGTCGACAGAAGGGTGGTGACTATGTCCGAAAATTATGACGTCAATCCCAGGATCGGGAGGCATGAGGGCGAGTTCATCTCGGTTGTGCACGATCAGGAATTTCAAGCCCCGCCATTCGATTTGTTTACGGTCGGGGAGGTCTTTGGCCCAGCGGTCCATGTCCACGTTGCCGCGGATGCACTCGACCGGAGCGATCGCTTCGAGCTGCGACAAGACGAGGGGCGAGCCGATGTCGCCAGCGTGGAGCAGGAGTTCGGCACCCTCGAGAGCCGCGAGTGCCTCCGGACGTACGAGGCTGTGCGTATCCGAGATAAGACCCAGGAACGGCTTCGAATTGGAGTTTGAGCTCGACATGCGAACCTCGGATCCTACGCCCTTCCGCGCGAAGCGATGCGGGGCAATCGGCTCCATTTGGTCCGAATTCGCGGCGGACTTTCCCCAGCTCGCGGAGATTCTGGGCACAGGGAGAACAGTCGCGCTCACGCCAGTTTAGAGTGTGCCTTCCCGCGCCATTCCAACCGAGAACCTGTGGCGCACCCCAGCCATGCCCACGCCGTCCGCCCCTACCAAACCCCTAGTTCCGGCCTCGGGCCGAGCTCTGACTCGGATCGAGCACGAGGACTGCCAGCAGCTCGAGAACGCCCTCTCCCGGGAGTGGCTCCTGACCGACGGCTGCGGTGGTTACGCATCCTCGACGATCGTTCAGTGCCCGACGCGCAAGTACCACGGGTTGCTCGTCGCCCCGCCGGCCAGCACGGCCAAGCGCCACCTCTTCCTCGCGCGCTACGAAGAGCACCTGGTCGACGACGGCCACCACTTCCCGCTCTCGATCGCGCGCTACGATGAGCTCTGGTCGCCGCAGGGTCACCGCACGCTCGAGAGCTTCGAGCTGGTGCCCTTCCCGAGCTCGCTGCACCGCATCGGTGAGGCGGAGGTTCGACGCGAGATCCTCATGCCGAAGGGCGAGCACGCGGTGCTCGTGCGCTACTCGATCCGCGGCACGACCGAGGATGTCACGCTCGAGCTGCGCCCGCTCTTGCCCTTCCGCGAAGCCGACGCGCTCACCATCGAGAACTCGCACCTCAACACGCGCGTGACGAACGCTGCATCGGGCTTCAGTGTGCAACCCTACGACGGGTTGCCCGGGATCTCCTTCTCATGGGCTGGCTGTGAGGCCGAGTTCGAGGAAGAGTCCGGCTGGTTCAAGAACATCGAGTACGCGGAGGAGATTGCGCGCGGCTACCCCGGTCACGAAGACCAGTGGTGCCCGGGAATCATCCGACTGACTCTGAAGCCGGACTCCGATGTCGTCGTAGCTTGCGCAATGAACCTGCCCGTCAAGGATCCGGTCGAGCTGTGGACGACCGAGAGCTCGGCACAGGTCAAGGCGAGCGCGAAGGTCCTCGGCGACTTGCACTCGCGCCTCTCGCTCACGGCGGACGACTTCATCTATCGCGCACTCGACGGACGCCCCGGAATCATGGCCGGGTACCCGTGGTTCCTCGAGTGGGGTCGCGACACCTACATCGCTCTGCCGGGACTGACCCTCGCACGCGGGAAGCGCGAGCTGTGCGGCGAGATCTTGGCGGCTGCACTGCCCTTCCTGAAGGACGGGCTGCTCCCGAACATTTTTGGCAACACGCCGACGGAGAGCCACTACGGTTCGGCCGACGCGGCGCTCTGGTACGCGCGCGCCGTTCGCGCCTACGACCGCGCCGGTGCGAGCGAAGAGGAGATCCTCGAACGCTACCTGCCCGCGCTGACCAGCATCGCGCGCGGCTACCGCGACGGAACGGGGCTCGGCATTCAGTGTGATGAAGGCGGACTGCCGCGCATGGGCTCGGCCGACCTCAACGCGACCTGGATGGACGCGGTCACGGTCAACGGTCCGGTCACGCCGCGGCACGGCTTCCCGGTGGAGACCTGCGCTCTGTGGTACTTCCTCGTCAGCTACCTGGCGGAGCTGAACGCGCGTCGTGGTGATGCGACCGCGGAAGCGGAGTGGCGCGAAGCGAAACGCCTGGCGGGACGCACCTTCCTCGAGCGGTTCTGGCTCGACAAGGAGCGCTACCTCGCCGACGTCTGGAACGACGGCGTACAGGAGACGAGTGTGCGGCCGAACATGGTCATTGCGGCGGCGCTCGAGTACAGCCCGCTCAGTCGCGGTCAGCGCACCGACATCGTGCAGCGCGCGGAGGTCGAGCTCGTGACACCGCGCGGACTGCGCACGCTGTCGCCCAAGAACGCGAGCTACGTCGGACGCTATGGCGGCGACCCGCTCGAGCGCGATGGCGCCTACCACCAGGGCACCGTCTGGCCCTGGCTCTACGGCTTCTTCGTCGAGGCCTGGCTGCGCTCGATCGGGACGCGCGTGAAGGATGCGCGTCACCTCCGCGAGCTGATGAGCGGCTTCGACGAGCACCTGAACGAGTCCGGCCTGCTGCACATCTCGGAAGTCTTCGATGGCGACCCGCCGCACGATCCGGGTGGTTCGATCGCGCAAGCCTGGAGCACCTCCGAGCTATTGCGCGCCTGCACGATGACCCTGGAGCGCAAGCCGTGAGAGTCTTGATGCTCGGCTGGGAGTTTCCTCCCCACATCTCCGGCGGACTCGGGACGGCCTGCGCCGGAATCTCGAAGGGCCTGACCGAGAACGATGTCGAGGTCCTGTTCGTCGTTCCGCGCAGCTTCGGCGACGAACCGACGGAGCACGTCGAGCTCCTGTCCGCTTCGAACGTCGTGCTCTCGGAAAAGCTGCCTCGCGCGAGCCGGCAACGCGTCGCACCCTTCGACCGAGGTCAGACCTTCGAGAAGGCCATGCCGAAGACGCTCGAGTGGCAAGCGCTCGACAGTCCGCTGCGCCCGTACATGACCGAGCACGAGTACGCCTTCAAGCTGGACCAGGTGCGGCGAGCGCGAGAGGCCACCGCGCCCTGGGAGGCGGACGACAGCGCGACGACCGCCGTCCTCGAACCGCCGAGGGAGCTGCACTCCAAGGTCGAGCTGACCGGTGGCTACGGACCCAATCTACTGGCCGAGGTCGAGCGCTATGCCGAGGTCGTGCGCGCGCTCGCCACGCGCGTAGAGTTCGACGTGATTCACGCTCACGACTGGATGACCTTCCCGGCTGGCATCGCGGCGGCGGAGGCGAGCGGCAAGCCGCTCATCCTGCATGTCCACGCCAGCGAGTTCGACCGCAGCGGCGACCAGCCCAACGCCGGCGTGTGCGCCGTCGAACAGCTCGGCCTGGATCGCGCCGACCGCGTGATCTGCGTGAGCGAGTTCAATGCCGACGTACTGCGGGCCAACTATCGCGTCGACGACAGCAAGCTCCGCATCGTCCACAACGCGATCACCCAGAGCGAACAGCAAGAGCGCTTGAAGGTCGAGAAGGCCATCGACGATCCGATCGTGCTCTTCCTCGGACGCATCACCTATCAGAAGGGGCCGGACTACTTCCTCGAAGCTGCGGCACGCGTACTCAAGGTCATGCCGAACGTGCGCTTCGTCGTCTCCGGCTCCGGCGACATGTGGCCCAAGATGGTCGAGCGCGCCGCACAGCTCGGCATCTCGGCCAACACGCACTTCACCGGCTTCCTCGAAGGCGCCGATGTCGAACGCATCTTCGCGATGGCCGACCTGTACGTGATGCCGTCGGTGTCCGAACCGTTCGGCATCTCGACACTCGAAGCGATGGCGCTCGACGTGCCGACGATCATCTCGCGGCAGAGCGGCGTGTCGGAGGTCCTCGAGAACGCGCTCAAGGTCGACTTCTGGGACGTGGAAGACCTGGCCAACAAGATCCTCGCGCTGCTCATGTACCCGGCGCTCACCGACGAGCTCGCGGTCTCCGGCCGACAAGAGGTCGAGCGCATGAGCTGGGGCGAACGCGGACGATCGCTGAAGCAGGTCTACACCGAGGTCGGCGCATGAACTCGGTCGCCTTCTACTTCCAGATCCACCAGCCGTATCGGCTGAAGCGCTACACCTTCTTCGATATCGGTCGCGGCGAGTCCTACTTCGACGACACCGAGAACGAGCGCATCCTGCGTCGCGTCGCGGAGAAGTGCTACATCCCGATGAACGAGCTGCTGCTCGGGCAGATCGAGAAGCACGATGGCCAGTTTCGGTTCGCGATGGCGATCACCGGGACCGTACTGGAGCAGCTCGAGACCTGGTATCCCGAGGCACTCGAGAGCTTCGTCCGGCTGACGGAGACGGGCTGCGTCGAGATCATCTGCGAGACCTCGCAGCACTCGCTCGCCTTCCTGTCCGACGCGGAAGAGTTCGACGCGCAGGTCCTCGCGCAGCGCGATCGAATCGAGGCGCTGTTCGGCCAGAAGCCGGTGACCTTCCGCAACACCGAGCTCGTCATCAACAACGAGATTGCAGAGCGCGTCGAAGCGATGGGCTTCAAGGCGCTGCTCGGCGAGGGTGCGGACCAGCTGCTCGGCGTGCGCAGCTCGCACGAGGTCTACCGACCGGCGACGACGGAGAAGCTCTCGCTCCTCTTGCGCACCTACGAGCGCGCCGACGACATCGCCTTCCGCTTCAGCAACCAGGGCTGGGACCAGTGGCCGCTCGCCCCCGAGACCTTCGTGAAGTGGCTGGCGGAAGCACCCGAGGGAGCCAAGTACACCGGGCTCTTCATGGACTACGAGACCTTCGGCGAGCACCAGTGGCGCGAGACCGGGGTCTTCGACTTCATGGAGGCGCTGCCGGCGCTCGTCATCGCCGAGCCGACGCTGGACTTCAAGACGCCGTCCGAGATCACCGAAGCTCACACGCCGACTGAAGAGCTCGACATCCCCCACCCCGTCTCCTGGGCCGACGCGGAGCGCGACTTGACCGCCTGGCTGGGCAACCACATGCAGCGTGAGGCCAACCGCTTGCTCTACGAACTTGCCGACGACGTGCGCCGCGCGGCCGCACTCGGCCACACGGAGATCCAGTCGGACTGGCGCAGATTGACGACTTCCGACCACGTCTACTACATGTGCACCAAGTGGTTCTCCGATGGAGATGTGCACAAGTACTTCAGCCCCTACTCCACGCCCCACGACGCGTTCATCGCGTTCATGAATGTGCTCTCCGACCTCAAGTCGCGCGTGACCGCCGCGCTCGGGAGCATCGACTCGAACAATCACACCGAAATCACGCCCACGGGCGCCGAACCTGACTCCACCTGCGAGGTCCCGATCGTGGAGCTCGCTCCCCCCACCAAGCAACGCCGCAAAGATTCGCGCACTTGAAGATGAGCCGAAAAGTCAAAGCACCCTACCACCTGTTCGAAGTCAGCTGGGAGGTGTGCAACAAGGTTGGAGGGATCTACACGGTCGTATCCAGCAAAGCCAAGACCCTGACCTCCAAGCTCGGCGATCACTACGTGGTCCTCGGCCCGTGGCTCATGTCGGACGACGTGGACCCGCCGTTCGATGAGGAGCCGGGCTACGAGAGCTTCTGCGACTCGTGCCGCGCGATCGGGGTGCCGGTGCGCGTCGGGCGTTGGCGCATCGAGGGTCGTCCGCTCACGATCCTGGTCGAATTTTCGGGACTGTACGAGCAAAAGGACGCCATCCTCGAGGAGCTGTGGGAGAACCACGAGGTCGACTCGCTCTCCGGCGAGTGGGACTACGTCGAGCCCGTCATATTCGGCAACGCTGCCGGCCGCGTGATCGAGAGGTGGTGGCAGGAGTTCGTCGCTCCGCACCACGGCAAAGCCGTTGCTCAGTTTCACGAGTGGATGACCGGCTCCGGCATGCTCTACCTGCAGAGCCACGCACCGGAGATTGCCGGCGTGTTCACCACGCATGCGACCATGCTCGGTCGCTCGATCGCTTCGACGGGAGTGCCGCCGATCGAGGGCCTCGAGGGTCGCTCGTCACAAGAAGCGGCCGAGGAGCGCGGCGTGACGGCCAAGCACTCGCTCGAGGGAGTCTGCGCGCGCAGGGCGGACACCTTCACGACCGTGAGCGGTGTGACCGCTCTCGAAGCGGAGGCGTACCACGATCGACGCCCGGAGCCCCTGCTCACCAATGGAATCGACCTCGATGTCATCGACGGTCTGACCGCCGACTACCCGCGCGACTCCGTGCAGACCAAGCTCCGCGACATCGCCTCGAGCATGTTCGGAAACGGCGTGTCCGAAGCCGTGCTGCTCGCTACCTCCGGCCGCTATGAGTTCAGCAACAAGGGCATCGACCTGCTGCTCGATTCGCTGGGTCAGCTGAACGGCGAGGCGGGCCGCGAGCTCATCCTCTTCGTCCTGATCCCCGCCGAGCACACCGCTGTCCTGCCCGAGCTCTCCGCTCGTTTGAACGGGCAGCCGACGAGCGATGGCCCGATCGGAATCTCGACGCACGCGCTGCCCGATCCCGACAACGACCCGGTCCACCAGCGCTGCGCTCAGCTCGGCCTGGACAACAGCTCCGGCAGTCGCGTGCGGGTCATCCAGGTTCCGCTGTACATCAAGCAGGACGACGGGCTCTTCAACATGACCTACGAGGCCGTCTTGCGCGGCTTCGACCTGACCGCCTTCCCCTCCTTCTACGAGCCCTGGGGCTACACGCCGCAGGAGTCGATCGCGGTCGGCGTTCCGACCATCACTTCGGACTTCGCCGGCTTCGGGGTCTGGGCACGCGAAGCCGGAGTCGCGGAAGCGGACGGCGTCTACGTCCTGGATCGCGAGAACAAGAGCTACGAGGAAGCGCGCGACGAGCTCGCGGCTTACCTGCGTCGCTTCGCGGAAGGTCCGCTCGACGATCGCAGTGAGGCCTGTCGCGCCACCGCTCGCAAGACTTCGTGGGCCGACTTCGGCGCGAACTACGACATGGCGTTCGAGACCGCTGTGCAAGCAGCCGAAACACGTTGCAGCGCGGCGAAGGTCAAGCGCTACCACCCCAGCGTCTCGCTCCAGAGGTCCGAACACTCCGAAGCGGTCAAGCCGCGCCTGTTGAGCTTCGACGTCACGGCGACGCTTCCGACCGAGCTGGACGGACTGCGTCGTATCGCGAACAACTACTGGTGGTGCTGGACGCCCGAAGCGCGCCAGCTCTTCGAGGAGCTGTCTCCGCAGAGCTGGGAAGCGAGCGGGCACAGTCCGATTCGCTTCCTGCGCAGTGTGTTCGAAGACGACCTCAAGCGGCACGCAGCCGACCCGGCCTTCATCGAGCGCCTGAACGCGATCGTCGAGCGCTTCGACGAGTACATGGAGGCGAAAGCGACCTCGCTCACTCTCGGAGATGGCCAGGAGATCACGGCCACGAACCCGATCGCCTACTACTGCGCCGAGTTCGGCATCCACGAGTCGCTGCCGATCTACAGCGGCGGGCTCGGCATCCTCGCCGGCGATCACCTCAAATCCGCAAGTGACCTCAACCTGCCGCTGGTTGCGGTCGGCCTGTTCTACCGCAAGGGATACATGCGTCAGCGGCTCGACCTCAAGGGCGAGCAGATCGCCGTCGAGCAGTCGAACGATCCTCGGAACCTCGCCGTCGAGCTCGTGCGCGACCGTGAGGGCCAGCCGCTGGAGATCACTCTCGTGCTGCCCTCCTCGCACCTGACCCTGCGTGCCTGGCGCGCGCGGGTCGGACGCATCGACCTCTACCTGCTCGACGCGGACAACGAGAAGAACCGCCCCGAGGATCGTGTGATCACCGAGCGGCTGTATTCGGCGGAGCCGGAGATGCGGTTGCGCCAGCTGATCGTGCTCGGTCGCGGCGGAACGCGCTTCCTCAAGGCGCTTGGCATCACCGCTTCGGCGACTCACATCAACGAGGGTCACGGCGCATTCGCGGGCATCGAGCGTGCGCGCAACCTGATGCTTGAAGACGGACTCTCCTTCCAACAGGCGCAGCAGCTGATTCGTGCGACCACGATCTTCACGACGCACACGCCGGTTCCGGCCGGTCACGATCGCTTCAGCGAAGACCTGATGCGCCGCTACTTCGCCAGCCTGCCCTCCTGGGCCGGCATCGGCTGGGACGACTTCGTCGCGCTCGGCCAGTCGGGAGGCTCCGAGGACGACTTCAACATGACCTACCTCGCGCTGAACTTCAGCGACTCGGTCAATGGCGTCAGCCGTTTGCACGGCGCCGTCTCGCGCGAGCTCCTGCAGCCCTTCTGGGAGAACCTGCTCACGACCGAGATTCCGGTCGGGTACGTGACGAATGGCGTGCACTTGCCGACCTGGGTGAGCGCGGGCGTCAAGGCGCTCGTCGGCGCCGAGGGACGCGCGGTCACCGGCGAGGACTTCGCCAACAACTCGCAGAAGATCGGCGACGAAGAGCTCTGGCAGGTCAAGCAAGACGCGCGCGCCGAGCTCATTCGCCACGCCAAGAGTGTGCTCAAGAAGAGCTTCATCGAGCGGCAGGACAGCCCGTCGCTCTTGCGCCGCATGACGGCGGGACTCGACGAAGAGAACGCGCTCCTGATCGGGTTCGCTCGACGGTTCGTTCCGTACAAGCGCTCGGCACTCGCCTTCCGCGACCTCGAGCGACTCAAGTCGATCCTCGGCAACGAGGAGCGCCCGGTGCGTCTGCTCTTCGCGGGCAAGGCGCACCCTGCCGATACTCGCGGCCAGGAGCTCGTCAAGCAAATCGCCGAGCTCTCACGCCAGGAGCAGTTCATCGGCAAGGTCTTCTTCCTCGAAAACTACGACGTCGAGATCGCGCGCTACCTCGTGCAGGGTGTCGACGTCTGGCTCAACAACCCGATCCGTCGTCTCGAAGCGAGCGGCACGTCGGGCATGAAGGTCGCGGCGAACGGCGGGCTCAACCTGTCGATCCTCGACGGCTGGTGGGTCGAGGGCTATGACGGCAAGAACGGTTGGTCGATCGGCAACGAGCGGACCTTTACCGATCAGCCTCTCCAGAACGAGCTGGATGCGGAGAACCTCTACCGCCTCCTCGAGGAGGAAGTCACGCCGCTCTTCTTCGAGCGCAACGCCAAGGGCATCCCGACGGGCTGGCTCGATCGCGTTCGCAACTGCCTCGAGACCGTGCCCGCGATGTTCGACTCGACACGCATGGTGTCCGAGTATCGCGACTGGGGCTACCTCGACAACGCGCGCAACTACTTCGAGCTGACGGCCGGCGGAAACGCCCGAGCGATCGAGCTCGCCGACCGAGCCAAGCGCATCCGCAAGTCCTTCGACAAGCTCGAGATCGTGAGCGCAACGGTGACCAACCTCGACGACTTCCATGTCGGCGACGAGTTCCGTGCCGCCGTCGACATTCGACTCGGCGCTCTCCAGGTCGACGATATTGTCGTCGAGATCATCCTCGGCCATACCGGCACTGACGTGAGCATCCACCACCCGAGAGTGGCCGAGCTCATGCCCGAGGCCGACCCCGTCGACGGCTTGGTTCGCTATGGCGGCTGCCACACGATGGAGCGCTCGGGGAACTACACCTACGGGATCCGAGTCCGCGCCCGCGAAGGCGCGCCCTGGGACCACTCGCTCGCGCGCTTCCTGCGCTGGGCCTGAGCCGAGGCCAAGGCACGAAAAAGCGGGGCTCGATCACCGATGTGATCGAGCCCCGCTGTCGTTGGCCGTGTGGGTTGCTAGAGGAGCAAGAGCTCTTTCGCGAAGTCAGACTCTTCGGGAGCGAACTCGAAGATCCACTGCGCAGCGAACTCGAGCACGGCGCGACGATCCTGGAACTCGACGGTTTCCGCGTCCGAGCCGCCGAAGCCACGCTCGAGCGCGGCCTCGAGAGCCGAGGCAGCGAACGGCTTGGCTCCCGCATTGGTAGCACGGGTCAACTCGAGCTTCCGAGTCGATGTGTCCACACTCTCGGGGAGAGCCGCCGCGCCGAAGAAGATCGGCGCAGTCGCGAGGTCTATGCGCTCGGGAACGAGCACGATCACTCGTCCGGAGAGGTCTCCGCTGTTGATCCGCTCGACAGCGAGGTCTCCCACGTAGAGCACGGGATCCGCGCTCTGGTGTCGGACCAGGAGCTCGGGGTTCACTTCGAGTGCCAAGAGCCAACCGCTGCTGACTTGTGCGCGTTCCGCACTCCAGTCGTGAGCGAAGGAGCTCGTGACGCCGATCGGCAGCGCGGCCAGGATCGAGTGGACGTTCTCCGAGCTCCCGGCGACGACTTCGGGCACGACTTCGCGTCGATCTCCGACTGCCGTCACAGCAGCTGCCGCAAGGGCCATCATGGCCAGAGTCCCAATCAGGAAGCGCTTACTCGTCATTCGTTTTGAATCAACCATTGGTCAGCTCCAGGTCATCGATGCCAATACGGCCCACAGCCGATCCAGAGGAAGGGCCGAAGACAAAGCGAACGGCCTCGATACGAGAGAGGTCGAGCACGGTGCCGTCGGCTTCGAAGTCGGCGACAGGAATACGAATCGTCTCGAAGAAGTTGGCCCAACCGGTTCCAGTTCCACAACTGGTGCGTTGGTAGGGCTCTTCGACACCGCCGCCATAAGCACCGATGTTGATCGTACCCGTATTGCCATCCTCGTCTCGCAACTGAACCTCGAAGGTCACATCGCCGAGTACTGCCGTCGTGCTCGGATCGCGCGTCACCTGGCACGCGCGGAAGGAGAGGTGGCTCCACCCTCGCAGGTCACGGTTGCCGGCGACGATCTCCCACTCCACGTCTTGGCCATCGGTATCCCACCCGAAGACCACGGCTCGCCAGAGCTCGCCGGTGATCGAGTAGGTCATGCCGTTCATCCACTCGTTCGAGCTGTAGGTGAAGTTGGAATCCGGATCATCCATCGCGCCTTCGCTCGCCGTAAGGACCGTGAAGCTCACGGCTCCGCCCTGGCTATTGATGAACTTGTTCCGGTTCGTCTGGAAGTCGTCGATCACGTAGCGCGACACGGTGCGCGGCTGATAGGTCTTGTTGATGAAGATGCAGTTTCCGGCGATCGGGTTCGCCGCCTGGAACTCCTCGTCCTGCCTCCACAAGAACTCCTTCACGGCGGGGTTGCCGTAGAAGTAGGTGTGAGCCAGGGGAAGCAGGTAGGTCTTCATGATCCGGTGCGTCTGCGCACGGTTGACCTGACAGGGTCCGCTGGCGACGAGAGAGCCTCCACCGTTATGGAAAGCCCCGTGTCCGACGCCGTGCAGGTGTGTCGAGTAACGATCCTGGAGCGCGCGCTCGTGAGTCAGGAAGGTGTAGACGATCGAGGTGCTCGCGCAGCCGTTCACGTCCGCGTCCGCAGCTCCGGTCCACAGGTGGAAGGGAACATCGTGCGGATCGGTCTGCGAGTTGCTCAAGAAGATCGTCGGCGCGATGCTCGAGAGGCCGCGGATGTCGTCGAGCTCGTAGTTCGTGGGAACGTAGGTGCCGTCGTACAGCTTGTCGTACGCGCGGACGATGCCTTCGCCACCGCGACTGTGCCCGATCCACATGATCTTGTTGACGTCGATGTGTCCATCAAGAATCCCGCCCTCGATACTGTCGAGCTGACCGAGAAACGCGTCGGTGTGTGTGAGCGTCGTCTGTGAGGCCGTCTCAATTCCCGGAACCGTGTCATTCCTGTGGCTCATGACCACGAAGCCCCAGCTCGCGAAGTGAGTGCCCAGGTGGTCGTACCAGGTATAGTTGTGCCCATTGCCGTGGCTGATCACGATCAGCGGGACCTTTCCCATGCTGGCGATGTTCGACGGGTAGAAGATGTTTTCCGCCTCGAACCCGGCCTTCACGCCGGTCACGGTGATGTTGGACTCGACGCTCGTCAGCGGGCCGTCCTCGGAGGGATCGCGCACGATGTAGAAGCCGGCTTGCTCCGAGTAGCCATCGATAACATCGCCGGTCGAGAGGAGGCCGTTGCCATCGACATCGATGACGACGTCATAGCCGATGCCGAGCTGCAAGCCTGCATCCGCAGCGAGCGTACCTGCGTCGATCGTCACCGAGTTCGAACCGACGGTGGCTCCGACGAAGCTGACCGTCTGAGAAGAACCGCGCACGTCCGTCAGCTGATTGTTCGCGCCCCACTGTCCTTGCGTGCGGTTCTCGACGACGAAGAGCTCGTAGCTCCCGGGCGTCAGAGAGCCAAGGCGAGAGAAGTCGACGGATGCACTGACCGGTGTGCCCTCGTAGAAGGTCTGCACGAAGGTGAAGCCGGGATACTGGCCGAGTGGGCGGCCGACGATCTCGGCGATGAGCAGGCCTTGGTAGACCTCGAAGTTGTTCGATCGTTGGTCTTCGACCGGCGGAGCGGGTGAGCCGAGAAGCTGGGCATTCCCGAGACCTCCGAGCAAAGCGCCAAAGAGTGACGCCGCTACTAACTTGTTTGTTGTCATGCGGGTGGATTGAGGTTGGGGTGAATGGAAGTGGTGAACGTAAGTGCGAGTTCAATTCCTGTCAATCGAACCGGGCTTCACGGCACCTAGAACGCTCCCTCCAATCGCCTTTGAACAAATCTGTCCCGGTCACCAAAGAGGAGCCCCGGACACTCCTCTACACGCGCGCGCTACTGGGTCAGCTTCTTTGGCATCACGCCATCGACGACCCAGTCGAGTGAACGACCGGCGAGCTCGTGAACGCGACGCTCAACAACGGGCGAAGCGAGCAGTCGAATCGCGGCGAGCAGGGAGATGTTCTGGTCGACATGTCCGTCGAGCGCTTCGAACTCTTCCCAAGCCGCAACTGTCGTCTTCAACACGTGCGCAACCACGATCGGGCGAACGACAGGGTCCGCGAGACACAGGTCCTCGAGCGTTTGCTTCAGCTCTGACTTGTCCTCATTGCTCGCGAGGTAACCCGCTGCACGATTGACGGCCGTGTGCGCATCTCGACTGGCGACGGCGAAGAGAAGCTCTTGAACACCAGCTTGCTCCGGCTCGACGACATAACGCTCCGATTCAGCCAGGTCCATGCCGCGACCGGAGTGCGTGAACGCCACGGTCTGGAAGAGGAAGCGCAGCGCGTCGGGAGAAGAGAAGCGCTGGATCGCGTTGCGCACGGCGCTCGCGAAGGTGAAGCGATGCGTCACCCAGATCCAGGTCTCGACGACCTCCGGGCTGTGGTCGAGGCGATCGTCGAAGCGCAGGAGTCGGTGTGCGGCAGCGCCGACGAGGGCGCACGCGATGTCCGTGGGTGAGGCTCCCGCGCGCAGTGCATCCAGGACCGCGTCGAAGGCTTCGCCCGAGTTGCCATCGAGGACCGCATTCCGAATCGCGACGGGATCCGCGGGGACACTTCCGTCGGCGCGTCTCCACAGGTCGGGCAGCTCCGACTCGATCTCCTTCAGGCGATCCGAGTAGGCCTTCATGTACGGGAGAGTGTCTTCGCGAGTCGAGAGAATGGTGCCGTACAGCTGTCCGGCCAGGATCTCTTCCGCATGGGTCTCGCCCGCGAGCGCCAGAAGCTCCTGGCTCTTGACCATGTAGATCAGCGGGTGACCGAAGCTCAGGAAGTGGTCGGAGAGTGCGGCGTACATCCACTCCTCGATTCGAGTTCGCGAGACGCCAGCGCGGAACGCTCCCCGCAGAAGACCTTCCGCGCGCTCCGCGTCCTCGGCCTCGACCGCACGCCGAAGCTCGGCACCGGTCTCGTCGACCGGACACTCGACCGCAGCCGGGATCGCACGCGCAGGCATGCGCTGGTTCGTCTCGCCACAGATGTCGAGCGCGGGCGCGAGCGCGTACAGCGCATCCGTTCGGGGGTAACGATCGAGGAACCGCAGCGAGTCGGCCGCAACCGCCAGAGTGTGGGTCGAACCATACTCGGCGTGCAGCGCGTCATAGGCGACGACGTCGGCCGCGAGCTCCGCTGCCGGATAGTCGGCCTGTAGGAGTCGAGCGACATCGCGGAAGACTCGGCCGTTGTCGTACCGAAACAGACCCTCCTCGAGGCTCTCGAGCAGCTTGCCCTGCAGCTCGGCCGGATCCGGGTCCGCGAGGTCGACCTCCACCCCACCGTCGCGAACGCGCACCGGATAGGACCGCACACCCTCGCCGCCGAGGATGCAGCTTCCGTCCGACACCTTGAACTTCCAGTTGTGCCAGACGCAGGTCAGCTCGCAGCCCTTCAGGTCCCCCTGCGCGAGCGGATAGCCCTCGTGCGGACAGCGATTGTCGAGCGCGAAGATCCCCGACTCCTCACTGCGACCCAAGACCAGCTGGTGATCGTCGAGCTTCAGCGTCACGAGCCTTCGCTGGTCCAGGCTCGATTCGAGTGCGACTTCTGTCCAGTTGGCTTGGTTCGACATGGAGACTCTCGTTGCTGTGACGGTGACGACCTCGACCTCTCACGGCCAGCTGATAGTTTCGAAAGTATCTCCTTTCGTAACTATCGCAAGAGTTTTCTTGCCTTATCTCTGACACCGGGTCACGATTCGACACGTGAAGCCCCCCACTTCCTCCCGCGACCTCATCCTGCTTCAGATCAAGACGAAGGGTGCGCAGACCGCGCAGCGCCTCGCCGATCGCCTAGAGTTGACCGCCGCCGCTGTCCGTCAGCACCTCGAGCTGCTCCAGGCCGACGACCTCGTCGAGTTCAGCGAGCAGCGCCAACCCGTCGGCCGCCCCGCCAGAGTCTGGGAGCTGACAGAGGCGGGGCACGCGCGCTATCCCAACGGTCACGCGGAGCTGACCGTCGATCTCTTGAAGTCGATGCAGGCGGCGTTCGGGCCCGACGCGCTCGACCGCCTGGTGGAGACTCGCACGAAGGATCTCATTCGTCGCTACAAGCAGCGCATGTCCGGTGAGTCGGAGACGTCGAAGCGCCTCGCCGCGCTCACGAAGATCCGCAGCGAAGAGGGCTACATGGCGACCTGGTCACGCGGCCGCGAGAGCAGCTTCACCCTCGTCGAGAACCACTGCCCCATCTGCGCCGCCGCCGAGATCTGTCAGGGGCTCTGCAGCGGCGAGCTCGAGCTCTTCCGCGAGCTGCTCGGTCCGCGCGTCCAGGTGGAACGCGAGGAGCACATCCTCGAGGGTGCGCGCCGGTGTGCCTACAAGATCACGCCGAAGACGGCGCGTAAGAGGAAGCGCTCGTCCTAGCGAGTGAGCTCGACCACTCCGCCCTTCATCACGAAGCGGATGTCTTCGAGTAGACCGACGTCCTCGAGCGGGTTGCCCGGAACCGCGATCAGGTCGGCCAGCTTGCCCACCTCGATCACGCCACGGTCATCCACTCCGATCAGGTCGCAGGCCGACAGCGTGGCCGACTGAATCGTCTCGAGCGGGGTCATTCCGCGCCTGACCATGGCCGCGAACTCCTTCGCATTCAGCCCGTGCGGATAGACCGCGGCATCCGTTCCGAACGCGATCTTCACGCCGGCGGCGACCGCGCGCTTCAAGGACTCCTTCGCCAGGGGCAGGATGTACTCGGCCTTCGCGCGAATCATCTCCGGGAGCAGGGTCATGTCGATCGAGTCGGCCAGGTAGGTCGTCGGCACGAGGTAGGTCCCGTTCGCGAGCATCACCTCGATGGCCTCCTCCGTCAGCACCGACCCGTGCTCGATCGATGCGACCCCCGCCTTGGAAGCCGCGATGATGCCCTCCGTTCCGTGAGCGTGCGCGGCGACCTTGATTCCGTGCCGCGCCGCCTCCTCGACCATCGCCTTCAGCTCCTCGAACGAATACTGCTGCGCGCCAACCGGTCCCTCGTGCGAGAGCACACCGGCCGTCGCCGTCGTCTTGATCACCTTGGCACCGTGCTTGATCTGGTAGCGCACCGCCGCCACGACCTCATCGGGTCCATCGGCGATGCCCTCCTCGATCCCGTGCTCCAGGACGCCGGGCCGATAGCCGGTCGCATCGCCGTGACCACCGGTGATGCTGATCGTGTGTCCCGCCGGGAACATGCGCGGACCGGGGACGAAGCCGCGGTCGATCGCTCTCATCAGAGCGATGTCCGCGAAGCCCTTCGAGCCGACGTCGCGGACCGTCGTGAAGCCGGCCTCCAGCGTCAGCTTGGCATTGCGCGCGCCACGCAGCGCGGCGTCCGCCGCTCCCTCACGCACTTCGCGCGTCTCCCACTCCCCCTCGATGTCATAGTTGAGGTGCGTGTGACAATCGATCAGCCCGGGCATCAGAGTCACGTCGCCGAGGTTCACCACGAGCGTGTCTCGCGAGACCTCCATCGAGTCGAAAGACCGCAACGTCTCGATGCGATGAATCTTCTCTCCGACGACATAGACGACCACGTTCTCGACGATGTCGCCCGTTCGAACGTCGAGCATGCGCTCGGCGAAGATGGCCGTGTCGGCTTGCGCGCTGGCGGGGACCGCGAGAGCGACGGCCGCAACGAAGGCGGTGAGTGAGGACAGTACCGGGGAAATCGCGAATTTCATGGGACCTGCTGGCTGAAGGAGACGAGGGGCCCGAGATCCTACCGAGAATGACCGCAATCTGTCCCGATTCGAACCGGGCACGAGAGAGCCCCGCGCTCGCCGAAGCCAACGCGGGGCTCGTGATTCGCTGCGCTATTTGAGGGCGATCAGCTCGATGTCGAAGATCAGAGTCGCCTTCGGGGGAATCGAGCTGCGACCGCGCTCGCCATAGGCCAGGTCGTACGGAATGACCAGCTTGCGGATGCCGCCGACCTTCATCGACTGCACGCCTTCGCTCCAGCCGGGGATGACTCCGTTCAGCGGGAAGGAGATCGGCTCACCGCGCTCGACCGAGCTGTCGAACTGCGTTCCGTCGACCAACCAACCCGAGTAATGCACGGTGACGTTCGCCGTCGGGCCGGACGGCATGGGGCCGTCGCCGACCTTGATGTCGTAGAACTTGAGGCCGGAGCTGGTCTCGGTCCAGTCGCCGCTGACGGCGCGTCCGGGGAAACGTGAGAAAGATTCGTTGGAGGTCACTTCGCCAGATCCTGAGTTGATGGTGACGACAGCGCGGCTGTCGACCGAGTAGAGAGTGAGTGAATAGGTCTTGCCGTCTCTCGACACGGAGAGCGAGTCGACGCGGCCTTGGGTGGCTGCTTCCGCCGTGGCGATCGCATCGCTGAGCGAGACAGCGTTCTTGCTGAGCTGCTCGAGTCGCGCGGGAGGATCGACGGGCAGAGAGGTGTAGTCAGCGATCGCAATCGGGCTGACAGCTGTGAAGGTCGCGGCGCCGACGAGCAGCAGGGAGAGCGGAAGAAGTGCGGTAGTAAGCTTCATGGTTCTGGTGGCTTGGAGCTGGTGAGTGCGAATCTCGTGTGTGGCCGAGCACTCTCGTAATGAATGAGAGGATTGGAGTCCAGAGTGGAACGCGCGGGGTCCCTCTACGAATACGGCGCGAACGAAGCTGTCCGCGCCGCGTGAGTTCAGTCTATTGAAGAGTCCCGATACCGAGGGCTAGGCGCCCATCGCGTAGAACTTCTTCAGGTCGTCGAGCGACTTCGTGACAACCTTGCTGGCGTGGCCAGCCTGGCCGAAGGCGATCATGCGTGCCTTGCAGACTTCGGCCATGGCGGCGCGAGCCGGCTTGAGGTAGTAGCGCGGGTCGAATTCGGCCTTGTTCTCGATGAAGGCCTTGCGAATCGCACCGGTGATCGCGAGGCGATTGTCGGTATCGACGTTGATCTTGCGGACGCCGTGCTTGATGCCCTCTTGGATGTCCTCGACGGGAACGCCGTAGGTCTCCGGCATCTCGCCGCCGTACTCGTTGATGATGTTGAGTAGCTCTTGCGGCACCGAGGAGCTGCCGTGCATGACGATGTGACAGTTCGGCATCATCTTGTGGATGTCGCGAATCACGTCCATGCGCAGGACTTGCCCGGTCGGCTTCTTGGTGAACTTGTAGGCGCCGTGGCTGGTTCCGATGGCGACGGCGAGCGCGTCGCAGCCCGTCTCCTTGACGAACTGGCCGGCCTCGTCGGGATCGGTCAGGTGAGCCATCGCCTCGTCGCCGGTCAGACCAGCGCCGTGCCCGTCCTCGATGCCACCCAGGCAACCGAGCTCGGCTTCAACGGTCACGCCCTTCGCGTGCGCCGCTTTCACGACCTCCTTCGTAACGCCGACGTTGTACTCCCAGGAAGCCGGCGTCTTGCCGTCCTCCTCGAGCGAGCCGTCCATCATCACCGAGGTGAAGCCCATGTCGATCGCGCTCATGCAGGTCGCGACACTGTTGCCGTGGTCCTGGTGCATCGCGATCGGAATGTTCGGGTTGAGCTCGGCGGCTGCGATCATCAAGTGGCGCAGGTAGTTGTCGTCCGAGTAGGAACGGGCGCCGCGTGAGGCTTGAACGATCACCGGCGACTCGGTCTCCTTCGCCGCCATCATGATCGCTTGGATCTGCTCCATGTTGTTGACGTTGAAAGCTGCCACGCCGTAGTCGTTCTCGGCGGCGTGGTCGAGCAGAATGCGCATCGGGACGAGAGCCATAATGAGTTCTGGGGTCGCTGGTTGGGGGAATGAGAGAGGTCCGTCGTGGTCGGAGGCCTACGGTTCTGGAGCGCCTCGGGACGACTGGGACCCGGCATCCTAACTTCCAACTCGCGCGTCGGGGGAGGCTCCCGCCGACAATCCTCGGCAAAGAATCCGGACAGTCGCTATTCGGGTTCCGGGCCGTCGAGAACGGGCTCCAGGAGGTCGTCGATGGCCAACCCGCCCGCGACCAGAGCCCGCTTGGACTTCTTGGAGAGCGCCTTCACGCGGTGCTCTGCGCGCAGAGCGGCGCCGCGAGCTCCGACGAGGGTCTGGTACACCAACTCGAGAGGCCCACGCCCGCGCAGGAACTTCGCGCCCTGACCGAGCTCGTGCTGCTCGAAGCGGCGCTCGACGTCGGTCGTGATTCCCGTGTAGAGCGAGCCGTCCGCACAGCGGACGAGGTAGAGGTGCCAGATGTCCATATCGAGGGCCGGGAGTGGGAGCGTGCTCGCGCGACGCCCGGATCCGCTCGCAGCTTAGGAACCAGCGCGCTCGAATTCACCAGCGGGATGCGGCGGCGGCGCGTAAGCGGGCTTGGGAGCCTTGCCCAAACGGCGAATCGCGCCCCAGGGCAGGTAGCCGATCACGAACAGCTGAACGAAGTAGCCCCAGCCGACTTCGTTGATGAAGTTTACGTCGCGCGGCCGCTCGCTGACCACGAAGGAGAGAACGTAGAACGAGATCAAGGCGAAGAAGACTGCCGAGAAGCCAAGCAACATCGGGCGCATCCAAGCCTGCCGCCGAACGAGCAGGACGATCAGGATCGACACCAGGATCGAGATCCCCCACCAGGAGAGCAGGTCAGGGTGCTCGATGACCTCGGGAATCGACGCCGCGGTCCCGGCTCTCGCCACACCCTTCGGCAGGCGCCCGCCCCTCGGCCTTCTACCAGCGGGCCTGGGCTTGGCCTTCTTGCCGTTCTTTCTGTTCTTCCCCTGCTGCACGACCCCATCGTAGATGACTCTTGAATTTGTGGCAGCGGATAAAATCCCTATTGATAAGCCCTCTTCGAGGCAGGCAGAAGCACTCGACAGCCGCGCCACGAGTCTTCGCTTTGCTAGTATCTCGACGAGTACACGATGACTCTGAGCCGGCGCCAGTTAATCAAGCTTTCATCCGCTCTCCCGCTGCTTCCGCACCTGAGAGCGAGCGCGGCCGAGCGCCCGAACGTCGTCTTCATCCTCGTCGACCAGCACAGCGCCCGCGCGCTCTCGTCGTACGGGCACGCGGTCGTCAAGACGCCGAACATCGATCGCCTGGCCGCGGGTGGCGTCCGCTTCGAGAACGCTTTTTGTACGACACCCCAGTGCGACCCGGCACGCCTCTCGATCCAGACCGGTCGCTACGCGCGCAGCCATGGCGTCGTCCTGAACCGCGTTCTCTACAAGGGCGACGACGAGTTTCTGCCGCAGTCGTTTCAGCGCTCGGGCTACTCCACCTTCGCTGTCGGCAAGCGCCCGCACGTCGCGAGCGCCGAGCGCTTCGGCTTCGACCGCTGGGCGGGCATGACCCTCTACCGCCGCGAGCACGGGAAGAACGGCTGGCAACCGAAGCCCGACCATCGCCTCCCGCTCGACCTGTACGGCTCGGTCGGCCCCAGCCCCTTCCCGAACGAGCGCCATCCATCCGGGTACTGGACCTCGAAGGCGATCGAGTTCCTGCGCGAAGAGCGCAGGAATCCGTTCCTCCTGTGGCTGTCCTACTACGGCCCGCACACGCCGATCGTTCCTTCCGAACCCTTCGCGAGCATGTACAAGGCCGAAGACATGGAGCTCCCGCCCAACTTCAGCACGAGCGGAGGTCCGGCGGCGCTCCAACAGATGCGCGCGCGTCAGTCCGCGATCACTCCCGACCTGCACCGCGCCGTCCTCGCGAACTACTTCGGTCTGATCGCGCAGATCGACTACAACGTCGGAACCCTGCTCGACGAGCTCGACAGGCTGCGCCTCTCGCGCAACACGATCGTCGTCTACGTCTCCGACCACGGCGAGATGATGGCGGAGCACGGCGGCTGGACGAAGGCGGCACTCCTGTACGACTCGCTCGTCCGCGTCCCTCTGATCATTCGCTACCCCGGGCACTTGCCAGCCGGAACCGTCGATCACTCGCTCATCAGCACGATCGATCTCAAGCCAAGCCTTGTCGAGCTCGCCAAGCTCTCCGGCAACTCGAAGGCGACACCGGCGGAAGGTCATGACCTGTTCAGTAAGTCGAACACTCGCGAGGAGATCTTCGCCGAGTTCGGCGATCCGGCCGCGAACGACTGGCACTGTGTCATGGTGCGCACGCGAACCCACAAGTACGTTCGCCACACCGTGCCGAGCGGACACACGGAAGAGTTCTTCGACCTTGCGAAAGACCCGTGGGAGACGGACAACCTCTTCGATCGAGGCGGCGAGGTTCTCGCGGGGCTCAAGGAGAAGCTCGCCAACTGGGAGAAGCGCGTGACCTACTCGTGGACGAAGCCGATCGAGCAGGAAGACTCGCCGACGAAGAGTAAGCGCTAGGCGGGAGTACTCGCGGCGAGGCGAGCTTGCTCGGCGCGGCGCAGCGGGATGCAGAGCGCGGTCGAAAGGACGACGAAGAGGATCGAGGCGCCGAGACATGCGACGAGTCCCGCCTGACCTTGGCCGGCGGCCTGGAAGATCCAGCCGGAGAGCAGGGTGCCCGTGAGGCGACCGAGCGCATTCGACATGTAGTAGAAGCCGACGCGCAGCGCGACGCGGTCGCCCTCCGCGTAGGCGATGATCAGGTAGCTGTGGATCGCGCTGTTCGCCGCAAAGACGATCCCGAACACGGCCAGGCCGATGATGAGAGTCGTGGCCGGATCCAGCTCGAGATGGAGGGCAGCACCGATCGCGGCGAGCGGGAGCACGAGCATGGCGGTCCAGCGGGCGAGAGCTCCCGCGTCCGCGACGGACCGTATGCCGCCCCGGCGCTGGCCGACGAAGCTGGGCGCTGCCGCCTGGACGAAGCCGTAGCCGATGATCCAAACAGCGAGAAAAGCGCCGACGTTGGCGTGCGTCCAGCCGAGCGTGCTCGCGAGGAAGATCGGCAGTGCGAGCACGAACCAGATGTCTCGTGAACCGAACAGGAACAGGCGCGCGGCCGACAGCCAGTTGATGCGAGCGTCCCTCGGAATCAGGTTGCCCAGCGAGAGCTCCGTGTCCGATTTCCCCGGCGCTCTCGGCAAGAGGATCACCGAGGCGATGAGAACGAGAACGAGCGCTGCCGCCATTGCCAAGCAAGAGGTCTGCAGTCCGAACGACGAGAGCAGGATGCCGCCGAGAAAGAAGCCCACTCCCTTCAGCGTGTTCTTCGAGCCGGTCAGGAGCGCGACCCACTTCATCAAGCCGCGCGAGTCCGACTCCGGCACGACCAGCTTGATGTAGCTCTTGGAGCTCATCTTGGTCAGGTCTTTCGCGACGCCCGAGAGGCCCTGCGCGACCAACAAGTACGACAGCGTGAGCAGCGAGGTGTCGACCGTCAGCATCCCGCACGCGACGATCTGGAAGCTCAATCCAGCGAACAGCGTCGCCTTCAGTCCAAAGCGCGCGCCCAGCCAGCCGCCGACGAAGTTCGTGATGACGCCGAACAGCTCATAGAACAAGAACAGCGACGCGATCGAGAGCGGTGTGTAGCCCTGCTCGTGCAGGAACAAGAGCACCAACATGCGCAGCGCGCCGTCGGTCAGGGTGAAGACCCAGTAGCTCGCCGTAACCGTCGCGTAGTCTCGAACGCTCTGCATGGTCACTCGGCTCTACCTTCGCGCGTGGATACCCGGGAGCGGATCGAGCCCGTCCCCCACTCCGATCAGCTGGTCGCCAGGCGACGCAACACGTACTGCAAGATGCCGCCGTTCTTGTAGTACTCGGCTTCCTGCGGAGTGTCGATGCGAACGGGTGCATCGAACTCGGTCGTCTTGCCATCGCGGATCGCAACGACGTGGACCGTCCTGCCACTCTCGAACTCGCCCTCGAAGAGTCCCGGCAAGCCCTCGATGTCGATCATCTCGGTGCCGTCGAGCCCGAGGCTCTCGGCGTTCTCACCCTTCGGGAACTCCAGCGGCAGGATGCCCATGCCGACCAGGTTCGAACGGTGAATGCGCTCGTAGCTCTCGGCCACGACGAAGCGAACGCCCTGCAGCATCGGCCCCTTGCCAGCCCAGTCACGGGACGAACCCGTGCCGTACTCCTTGCCGGCCAGCACGCACAGCGGCGTGCCCTCTTCGCGATAGCGCTCGGCCGCATCCCAGATCGCGAGCTGCTCGCCCGAACCGTGGTGCAGAGTTACGCCACCCTCGACGCCGGGAACCAAGCCGTTGCGAATGCGGATGTTGGCGAAGGTGCCGCGCATCATGACTTGGTGGTTGCCGCGCCGTGAGCCGTAGCTGTTGAAGTCGCCCGGCTTCACGCCCTTCTCCTGCAGGTAGCGCCCCGCCGGACTGTCCGCCTTGATCGCGCCCGCGGGCGAGATGTGGTCGGTCGTGATGCTGTCCTTGAAGAGCGCGAGCACACGTGCGCCCGAGATCGACTTCACGCTGTCGACCTCCAGGGTCATACCCTCGAAGTAGGGCGGCTCTTGCACATAGGTCGAGTTCGGTTCCCAGGCATAGGTGTCGCCGGTCGGAGCGTTCACGCCCTGCCAGGCCGCATCACCCGCGAAGACGTCCTTGTACTCCGCGTCGAACAGGTCGACCGAGACCGTCTTGCCGACCACGTCCGCAACCTCCGCCGTCGTCGGCCAGACGTCGCGCAGGTAGACCGGTCCGTCTTTGCCTTCGCCGAGCGGCTCGGTGTGCGGGTCGAAGTCGACGCGTCCGGCCAGAGCGTAAGCGACGACGAGCGGCGGCGAAGCGAGGTAGCTCGCCTGCACTTGCGCGTGCACGCGCCCCTCGAAGTTGCGGTTGCCGGAGATTACCGACGCCGCGGCCAGCTGGGCTTCCGTCACGCCTTGCGACACCGCGTCGATCAGCGGCCCGCTGTTGCCGATGCAGGTCGTGCAGCCGTAGCCGACGACGTTGAAGCGCTGGTTATCCAGTGCGTCGAGCAGTCCCGACTTCTCGAGGTAGCCCGTCACGACCTTGGAGCCGGGAGCCAAGCTGGTCTTGACCCAGGGCTTGGTCTGCAGGCCGAGGTCGAGCGCCTTCTTGGCGACGAGCCCCGCGGCCAGCATGACCGAAGGGTTCGAGGTGTTCGTGCAGCTCGTGATGGCCGCGATCACGACCGCGCCATCACCGATCGTGTGCTTGGTGCCGTCGAGCTCGATCTCGACCTCGCGCTTGCTCGCAACGGCCGTTCCACCGCCGCCGCCATCGCCGACGGCGCGGCGACTCTCGAAGACGCCCATCGCCGTCTCGAAGGCCGGCTTCATGTCCTTGAGCGGCACGCGATCCTGCGGACGGCTCGGACCGGCCAGGCTCGCTTCCGCCTTCGAGATGTCGAAGTCGATGACGGCCGTGTACTCGGCCTCCGGTGTGCCGTCTTCGTAGAACATGCCCTGCTCGCGCATGTAGGCCTCGAGCAGCTCCACGGTCTCCTTCGAGCGTCCGCTGAGCTCCATGTAGTTCATCGTCTCCCGGTCCATCGGGAAGATGCCGCAGGTCGCGCCATACTCCGGAGCCATGTTCGCGAGTGTCGCGCGATCGGCGAGCGGCAGGTTCTGCAGGCCCGGACCGAAGAACTCGACGAACTTGCCGACGACGCCGTGCTCGCGCAGGCGCTCGACGATCATCAGAACGAGGTCGGTCGCCGTCGTGCCTTCGGGCAGCTCGCCCGTCATCCTCACGCCGACGACGTCGGGAATCAGCATCGACACCGGTTGGCCGAGCATGGCCGCTTCCGCTTCGATGCCGCCGACGCCCCATCCCAAGACGCCGAGCCCGTTGATCATGGTCGTGTGCGAGTCGGTGCCGACGAGCGTGTCGGGGTAGACCCACTCTTCGCCATCGACTTCGTTCGTCATGACGCCGCGCGCCAGGTACTCGAGATTGACCTGGTGAACGATGCCGGTGCCGGGCGGCACGACGCGGAAGCCGTCGAAGGCGCTCTGCCCCCACTTCAGGAACAGGTAGCGCTCGCGGTTGCGCTCGTACTCGATGCGAGCGTTCTCGGTCGCCGACTCCGGTCCACCGAACTTGTCGACCTGCACCGAGTGATCGATCACGAGCTCGACCGGCTGCAGCGGATTGATCTTCTTCGGATCCCCGCCCAGTCGAACCATCGCATCGCGCATGGCGGCGAGGTCCACCACGGCCGGAACCCCCGTAAAGTCCTGGAGCAGGACCCGCGCGGGCATGTAGGCGATCTCCGGCCGATCGTTGTCGACCGGCTTCCACGACGCCAAGGCCTCGATGTCCGCCGCCGAGACCGCGCCGTCGTCCTCCCGTCGCAACAAGTTCTCGAGCAGGATCCGCAGAGAGTACGGCAGCCGGTTCAAGTCGAACCCTTTGCTCTCCAACGCTTTAAGGCGAGCCAGCGTGTAGGTCTTGCCCCCGGATTCCAGGGTGGCTTTGGCGTCGAAAGAGTTCTTCATGGCAGCGCGTGTGGGTCAGATTTCAAAGGCGGGCGACCATAATACGAGATCTCCCCACCGGTGCGCTCCCCTGAATCCCGCCCAGATCGGAACTAGAGCCAATCCCGGCGACTTCGACGTGATCCGCGCCGCTACGCACTCTCCCCCACCTCGCCAATCGCGAGGTGGGCGCCCTCTTCACCCCCGCACCCTCGATCCCTATACTCCCCGCCTCTGTGTGGGGACGTAGCTCAGTCTGGTAGAGCGTCGCGTTCGCAATGCGAAGGTCGAGGGTTCGAGCCCCTTCGTCTCCACCACTTCCGCCCGTGGCGTTACCGAACCAGGTTTAAAACCACCAACCTGGCCGCAGTATCGCTGCAGAAGATCGGCGGTTCTTCTGCCAGGTTGGTGGTTTTAAACCTGGTTCGGTAACGCCACGGCAAGCTAGCAATGGAAATGGAGTTTCTCAAAGCGAGCCGTCAGCACCTCCGGGTTGGAGACGTCTTCGCATTTGGTTTCGCTCCGAATATTTTCCACTTCGGGAGAGTCGTCGCAACCGAAGTCAACGCCGGAGGTTTTCCCGGTGCGTGCCTCCTCTACCTCTACCGAGGTAGCTCGACCTCTCGAACGGAACCGGTTTCGATGACCATCGCGGACTTGGCCTGTCCGCCGATGATGACCAACGAACTGGCGTGGACGCATGGATACTTCCAGACTGTGGCCAACCTCCCTTTCGGCGCGGCGAACGAGTTGCTCACGCAGCACGCATTTCGTCAGGACACCTTCAGCGAGCGCTTCCAAACTCGCTACGTCGACGAATTCGGAAAGCCCGTTGAACGACCCGGCCTGCATATCGGAACGAGTGGTCTGCATAGCTACCACGCGGTTTCCGATGCCGTTTACAAGGCGCTCTACGATCGTCAACGGTTCGAATACTTCTGGACGCGAACTCATCGGAGCGGCCTTCCAGCACAAGCGATCCGCTCACCCTCGGAACTCGAGAACTCAGACAGCCTCAATATCGCGTGCACTCAGACGGAGCTTTCTCCGTCATCACAGCGGAAGCTCGTCGATGCCTGGTGTCAGTGCTTGCCAACACTCGAAGGCGTCAAGTACTTGTGGTTTAGCTCCCGCGCTTCTCAGAAGTTGTTCGATGCGGCTTGTTCGATTCCGGGGCTCGAAGGACTTCACATCAAGTGGAGTGGTGTCGAAAGCCTGGAATCGATTCGTGAAGCGCCAACACTTCGGCACCTCCATCTAGGCAGCTCAGCGCGAGTCCAGTCAATTGATCCGATAGCCGAAATGAGCGAGCTTCGCTCCCTCGGCCTAATCAACACGAAGAGAGTCGCCGACTTAACGCCTCTAGCATCTCTGACCAGGCTAGAAGAGCTGATGATTGGAGGCGATGGATCAACTCAATGCGTTGCTAACCTGAAGCCTCTCGGTCACCTGGTAAATCTGAAGTACCTGTGTATCGACAACCTGCGATCATCGGACAAATCGCTAGTGCCCCTCTTCGCGCTGAGAAACCTCGAGACCTTTCACCACTCCCAAGAATGGTCACAAGGTGAGATCGCGGAACTCCGTAGGAACAATCCGAAGCTGTATGGCTAGTCGAGCGGAACCGGGTATGCGTAGATCACGACGTGAGGTTCGTTCGGCGGAATCGTTTCGATTGCCACTGCAGCCGTGTCCTGGCGATACGGAACCAGATTCAGCTCCGCCACCCTGGCAGAAGAATCGCCCATCTTCAACAGGGTGATCGCGGCCAGGGTGGCGGAGCTGAACCTGGTTCCGTATCGCCAGCGCTCGACGTTCCGGCCGACGCGAACCTGAGCGGAGTGACGGCGTACTATAACCTGAGCGACTCTTACACGCTCCGTCACTCCGCGTTTTGGTACTCCGATCACGCTGCGGCCGTCAGCCACGGTCGGTTTCAGAACGACTCATTGACGATCTACTGGACCGATAACGAGCGACGGCCGATGGAGACGCTTATCCATTGGCCACGCGGCGAATCACCTAGCGCCGGTTTTCTCCACGATGCCGCTCGGGAGTCCTTCAACGCATCGGCGGCACCGAAGCAGGTTCAAGATAGCCGGTCGAAGAGCGCCAAATGAACAAGTGCGAGTCCTGTGGCCAGGGTATGAAGACCGCCGCCGACCACGGCGGAGGTGATGCGAGCAATGCGTGGTGCCAGAACTGCTGTCACCACGATGGTAGGCACCAGACGCGGGGAGAGCGCATCAGTCGCATCGCCGCCTTCCAGATGAGCGAAGAGTGCTCCCATGCGGGCTTCACGCGCGCGAAGACGGAGGATGAAGCGAGACGAGGAGCAGAGGATCTCCTGCGCGGGAATCCGGCCTGGAGTTCCGGTGAATGAGTCTGCGAAGTAGCCCGCCTGGACAATCTAGAACGCCATTCCGGTTTGCCCTGTCCCCGACATCGAGGTGGGCATTCGCTTATTGACCGTATAGATCGAATTCCACGTTGGCCGTGACGTGGGGTTCGATATGGACGAACTGCGCTGAGACGTAGCCTCCCCATTCACCGCCGTTCAGACGAAACACCTGCACATAATACTCGCTGGGTTCCAGCAAGGCGCTTTCTCCGACGAGAGTCCCTCCCACCCCGAGATTCACGGCGACGTGCTCGGGATCCCACTCGACCGGAATTCCATCTTCGTCCATCCCTCGAACGTGCACGCCGAACTCCATCTCGTTCAGGGTTTCCCCTTCGGATCGTATCTTGACTTTCAGGCGCCCGCCGCACGTTGGAGCAAACTCGACTTCGGTGTCTTGGTCACATACGACCGTGACATTCTCCGTGGAATTAAAGTGGTGTCCACCAACTGATACTTGATCAACGACATACGCGCCGGGCATCAGTTCAGGAACGACCGTCGGGGCCGCGGGCGTCGAATCGATAGTGTGCGAGCTAAAGTCCTTCGCGTGCTCCCTCGAGCTGTGTGAAGCCAAGCGCCATTGAAAGGTGTCATCCGACGTGCAGGACCCGACATCCATTACGACTGTGATTGAACCCGTGCAGTCGGCTATTGAACTCGTGTCGAGCACGACTACGGCATCGTAGGTGATGCCAGGTTCGCGGATGTCGATGATGGTTTCACCTGAGATCGTGTAATCAAGTACCGAAGCAATCACCGTCAGTTCTCCGGGCGGGACGGAGTAGCAGGCCGAAGTGTTGGCAATCGTGCCCATAGTGCTCGTGTTTCCGGAGATGACGGATACGTACGCTTGCGGAATAGCCCCCCCTTCATGATCGACGACACTCACTCGAACCTGGTAGGCGTCGACGACGACTCGATGAGTCGTCCCAGTTCGAAAAGGCCCGAGACCGCGCATCTTGTATGGGAAGCGCAGGCTCGATCCCCCTTGTTCACTCCACTCTTCCAGTGAGATCCAGTACTTCCCCTGAAGTAGACCGCTGACCGAGAAACGGCCTTCCGAGTCGGTGCGAGCACCGTACTCACTGAGGCCCGAGTGATCCAAAATGTCCGGCAATCGCCAGTCTTCCCACCCCCACATCCAACTCTCCGTGACCGACATGGGTACCTGCTGATCTCCGCCTGGTCGCCGCACCCGTTCGACGCGAAAAGGTGTATCGACGTATCGCTTCCCCGACGAGTTCTCGATGATTCCCTCCAGGCTCGCTCCCGCAACCAGGCGAACCTCGCCCAGATAATCGTGAGCGTCATCTCGAACGAAACCCACCGGCAGTCGTCCCCACCCGAAGGAAGCGTGGTACCCGACGACGGCCAAGGGGACCACTCCTTTCTCGCCTTCGAAGAAGAACTGCCCATCTTCGCGCGAGCTAGCGCGATCGAAGACTTTTCCGGTGGAGTCAATTGCCGCAACAATGGCGCCCTTGATGGGCTGACCATCGTCTGAGAGGACTAGTCCTCCCATAGTGTTCGCCCGTTCGAGAGTGATCTCGAATCGCAGGTCTTCGCGCAAATTGCAGATGCGCCAGTCGTAAGCGGTCTCGAAGCAATTCGCTTGGACATGAACTCCTACATCTACATCGCGCAGAAGAGCGCTGACCTCTCTGGGCTCGATTCGAAACGAAACCTCTCCCGAGCCATCGGTGACCCCGCGTCGCATGTACAACTGATCGGCTTCACCCGTTCCCGACACCTCGATGGGTACGGAAGTGATCTCGACTCTGGCGCCGGCCAACCGATTGGATTCGTCGTCTTGCACAACGACCGTGACGAGCGGTGAGTAGCGAGGCACCCGATTTCCTCCCGATACACTCGGATCGAGCTCGGCCTCCAATTCGATGGGTGGCACGGGCTCGTCCTGCAAAGAGCTCGCGGTGCTAGCCCTCCGCGAAGATAACGACCGTTCGAAATCGACGCTCGACGCCTCATCTTCGTCGTTCGCGGCCACCGGCACGTCCAGTACCACGCCAGACTCCCCCCGGTATGCGGAGTAGAGCCAGGCCAGCGCTATCGCAGCGAGCACCAAACTCACCAATACCCTCGATGAACTCGAATTCTCGCCGATCCCCATCCTCTAGCTCTAACAGAGCCTTCCTAATCGGTCCACGTTTGGGGGCCAGCCTCCCTCGTTTGTGCTCTCTTGCACATCTCGGCACGTCGGCGAACGCTTCCTTCGTCGGACGCCATCAACCCTTGGCCGCATCGTTCCGCTCGAAGTCCGATCGCATGGGCCGTTTGAAGACGCAGACCTGTTCGAACCGAGCGATACGGAACCAGTTTTGCAACTACCACCCCGGTCGTAGAATCGCTACAAGAGATCCGCAGGTTCCCCGCCGGGGTGGTGGTTTCGAACCTGGTTCGGTAACGCCGCTCGCGAGGCTGGGCTTCGAAGTGGACTGGCGCTGGCCCGACGAGCGGCCGACGCACGCTGGCCTGATGCTCGGCGAGACCTCGATTATGCTCTCGCACTGCGACCCCGTCGTGTGCGCCGACATCTACTTCATCGTGGACGACGTCGAGGCCTGCCACGCAGCGATCATTAGCGGACGGGCATGGGAGGTCGCAGCGGAAGCGGCCGCACTCGTCCACCGAGACAGCGGCCCTGTCGCTGCCGCCTTGGAACCTCCGAAGTCCCCGGCGGAAACCGGTTATGGCCTACGCGACTTCTCTCTCGTGGACCCCTGGGGCAATCACATGAGCTTCGGACAGGAACTCGGCGACTGCTGAGTGGTGGTATGGAACCAGGCTGAGATCTTCAGCCCAGCCTCGAGATCACCACGCGGAGTCAGCGGGTTTGCAGCTCGGCTGGCTGTTTCGAGCTCGTTCCCGCACCGGGATTCGCAGCACCCCAGCACTTGTGCTCTCGAGCCCTCGTGAGGAGCGGAACCCACGTGAAGACGAGGCGCACGAGGAAGTAGCCGACCGAGAGGCCGAGCAGAGCGAAGAGGTACGGGAAGTCGTCCAGCCAGGTCGGCGGGCGTTGGCCGAGGTAGCGCGTGATGCCGACCGCGAGGCCGCGGACGAGTAACAGGATGACGAGAGCGGCGAGGCTCACGTTCAAGCGCCGCGCGATGTGGCGCATTTGGAGACAGTCGATGTAGCCCTCGAGCACCTCGCGCTTCGGATAGATGCGCGAGAAGAGGTAGGCGATCACGGCGAAGAGGATGTAGGAATCGATCGCGAGCTCGGAGCCCATCGCGTGAGCCATGACGACGTGAGTGCCGTGGATGAGCGCGTTGAGCGGCGGGACGGAGATCAAGAGTGCCAGGCTCAACAGGAAGAAGTTCCAGCACTTCGAGAGCTCGATGAAGTGGACGGTTGTCTTGAACTCGTGGGTCGAGCGCGCCTTGCGGCTGAGCAGCTTGGTGATCTCCTGGAAGACCAACACGAGCAGGATGATCTCGAGCATGCTGACGCCGAAGGCCACCCACTTGACGAGGTGCGACTGCGGCAAGTGATAGGTGTGGTGCGCGTAGTTCGTGAAGGAGTTCAAGAGGCCGACGCCGAACAGGGCGAACGAAGTCTTGGAGTGAGCCGGGCTATCGTCTCCCGCCATTCGCGCGCCGACGTAGATCAGCGCTCCATAGACCATCTGATTGAACGCCGCGACCAGGGTCCCGCAGGACTTCCACTGCACTTGCATGTCCGCGATCGGACTCTCCTTCATGCCGGGCAGCAGGTAGGCATGCCCCTCGATGAAGGTGTAGATGAAGTAGAGGATGCCGACTCCCCACATGTACACGTAGACCGGGCGGCCGAAGAAGCCGCGGCCCATGCGACGGAAGAAGGTGATCGCGAAGAGGATCCAGCCGACGAGGATCAGGAGTGAGATCGGGGGAATGAAGCCCAGGTACTCGCGGCCGGTCGTGATGCCGAAGGGCAGAGTGAAGAGCACGCCCAAGCCGGCCAATCCCCAGCAGACGAGCTGAATCTTCGCGCGCAGCTTTTCGGCCGGCGTCGGCCCTTCCTTCTCGAACAGGAAGAAGTGCACGCAGGCCACAACGGCCATGAAGATCCACGACGAAGCGAAGGTCGTGTGCAGCGGCCGCAGCTCGACCAGGCTGAACCCGAGTGCGAGCGCGCCCTTGGCGAAGAACGGGATGTAGTAGAGCGCAGCCAGTCCGCCGACCGAGATCGAGATCAGGAGGCACGAGAAAGCGCAGGCGATCAGGACGAGCGTGATGCGCTCGCCGTCTTTGAAGGTGTCGCCTCTCATTCGTATTCGAACCAGGGCAGCTCGGTCAGATCGATGCCTTCGCTCGTGGCGAGGCTGCTGAAGCGACCGCGAATCGCGTCGCCGCGTTCATTCATCCAGACCATGCAGGCCCAGACCGCCGCGGCGTCTTCGGCCGACATCGAAAGGCGCGGCATGGCGGTGCCCTCGATACCGTCGTGCAGGATCGCTTGCACTTCTTCCACCGTCCTGCTGTCCGTTATCAGAGTCAGGTCCGTCGAGAGATGCAGGCTCTCCTTGTTCGGCAGGTGACAGCCGATGCAGCCCTGCGACTCGAGCAGCTCCGCACCGCGGACAACCTCTGCGGGCATCTCGGCTTCGCTACTGAAGACCTGACTCAAGAGCTCGGCTGGCGAGACGAGCTCGCCGAGCTTCGGTTGAGAGATGCCCGTCGCGTCGAGCTCCTCGAGAAAGACCACGATGCGGTGTTGCTCGTCGGCATCGAGCTCGAAGGCCGGCATCTGTCCCAGGCCTTCCGTCAGAATCGAGGTCAGGCGCTCGGGGCTCAGGTCCTTGATGCTGTTGGTCAGATCCGGTCCGAGGAAACCGCCGAAGCCAAAGAGCTGGTGACAACTCTGGCAGTTGTTCTCACGCCAAATCTCTTGACCTTCGAGCGCAATCGGAGAGAGCGAGTGTTTCGTTCCCTCCGGGTCGGCATAGACCAACCAGGTTTGCGCGGCGAATGCGCAACAGAGGATGAACAACAGGACTTGCCGTGCGCGGACGCTCACCCGAACATTCTCATGGGAAAGCCGATGAGCGCAAGTAGTTAAAGGGCGTAGGGAAATCTGCCGGCGTTACCGAACCAGGTTTAAAACCACCAACCTGGCCGAAGAATCGCTGATCTTTAGCAGCGGTGTTGCGGCCAGGTTGGTGGTTTTAAACCTGGTTCGGTAACGCCTACCGGCGGCGTTTGCCTTTGGCACTCGCGAGTTTGCCCGAGGAGACGTCGTTCTCGAACTCGGCGGTGAGCGCGACGAGCGCATCGCCGTAGCGTCGAATCTGCCAAGGCAAGAAGCCCTCGACGGCAACCAGCTCATCGAGCGTGCGCGGACGCGCGACGGCGACGCGCATCAACACGTGACGGTTCATCACGAGCGATGAGTCGAGGTCTTCGGCCTCCGCCCAGTTCTTGCGCCAGTTGCGCAGACGCTCATGCAGCTCGTACTCCTCATCGTCGAGCGAGAGCGAGCCATCCTTGGGCGGCAGCTGGGGAAGCTTGGTGAGCGGCCCCTTGTGCACGGCTTCGTCGATGGCGTCGAGGATGCGATCCCCCATCTTGCGCACCATGCGCGAGGAGAACATCGGGACCTCGATCAGCGAGCGCGAGTTGGTCGGCAGCGCCTTGGCGATGTTCACGAGGACTTGGTTGCTCATCACCTTGAAGGGCGGGCGATTGAGCTGCTCGGCCAGTCGGTCGCGCACGATGAAGAGCTCGCGCAGCGCCTGGCGCTCGATCGGCGACAGGTCGCGCACGCCCTTGAGCCGGACGAACTCGTCGGGATTGAAGCTGCGGTCGATGGGCTCGATGCTCTCGAGGCGCAGGAACTCGCCCTGGACGATCTCGGTTCGGTCCTGCCGGTCGAGCTCTTCCTCGAACTTCTCCATCAGCGGGATCAGGTAGCGCGTATCGAGTCGCGCATACGAGATCTGCTTCGGGTCGAGCGGGCGCTGGCTCCAGTTCGAGCGCTGCAGGGTCTTGTCCAGCTCGACCTCGAAGTACTTCTTGAGCACGGAAGCCAGGCCCGGGCTCGCCTCGCCGATCGCGGCGGCCGCGACACGCGTGTCGAACAAGCCCGCGAAGTCGAATTCGTAGTCGCGCTTCAGAATCAGGATGTCGTACTCACCGTCATGAAAGACGATGCGCCGTTTCGGGTCGGCGAAGACCTCGCCGAGCGGCGAGAGATCGAAGTCGGCGAGAGGGTCGACGATGTAGTCGCGGTCCTCCACCGTGACCTGGATCAGGCAGACCTTCTCCTGGTAGTTGAAGAAGGAGTCCGCCTCGGTGTCGAAGGCGATGATGCTCTGGCCCTCGAGGTCCTCGAGCATGCCCTCGAACTCCCGCTCCTCCTCGACCATCACCGGCGGCGGTATGTCAGTCGGATTCTGGCGGGAGGTTGTCATGGAGATTCCTGGGTCAGTCGCAGCTGACCCAACCCAAGAGTAATCACCCAGGTCACAACGGCAAGGAGGCGTTACCGAACCAGGTTTAAAACCACCAACCTGGCCGAAAAACCGCTGATCTTTAGCCGAGGCACCAAGCCAGGTTGGTGGTTTTAAACCTGGTTCGGTAAGGATGGCGAGGATGACGGGACTTGAACCCGCAACCTCCGGCGTGACAGGCCGGCACTCTAACCAATTGAGCTACATCCCCGCGCTTTGCGGGCAGGAGTATAGCGACCCGAAGCGGCTCGGCAAGCCTCCGGGTCGAGGGATCGTTCAACCTGTCCGGACCGCGCGAACCGCGTCGAAGCGATTCATGCGCCAGATCGGATAGAGCCCCGAGAGCAGGGTGAGCGAGACTGCGCCGAGAAACGACCAGCCGAGCCAGACTCCGGCCGAGCGGTGAGGCAAGGGCAGACTCGAGATCGCCTGAAGGGCTTCCACGATCACCGGGGTCAGCGCCATCCCCACGGCGAGGCCCAGGAGCCCCCCGGTGATTCCGATCACCGAGGACTCGAGCAGGACCATGCCGGCCACCTGCGCCTGAGTGACCCCGAGGGCTCGCAGCACTCCGATCTCCTTCCAGCGCTCGAGCGCCGAGAGCAGCTGACCGTTCAGGACGCCGAGCGCCGCGAGCAGCGCAGTCAAGCCCAGGATGATGTCGAACAGCCGGAAGTCGCGCGTGATGTCCTGGACATGCCAGTAGAGGATCCGATTCCCGGTCCGAATATTGAGCTTCTTCGACTCGCCGAAAGCATCGTAGAGCGCGGCGGTCGCTGCATCCCCTCGCGCGCCCCGCTCGAGCTTGAGTGCGGCGAAGCTCGTCGTCTCGGTATCCAGGCAGAAGTAGCGCTGCATGTACGTCGAGGAGACGACTCCGTAGAGGCGCTCATCCGGATCGTAGAAGTAGCCGTACTCGTCCGAGATCGCGATGACGGCGAAGCTCTGGATGCCGCTGCCGCTCGTGTTGAGGTGAACGGTGTCGCCGACCGCTTTCCCGTAGTGCTGTGCAACGCGCTCCGAGAGAATGATCCCCTGGCCGGAGGTGAAAGCCGTCAAGAGATCCGCATCACGGGCACAGGGCCCAAACTTGGCAAGTTCATCCGGCTGCATGCCAAGAATCAAGAACGGACTGTAGACGCGCGCATCTCCCGCCTCGATGGAGAGCACTCCGCTGTTCGGACCGAGTGCATCTCTCAGCTCGTCGTAGGTCACGTCCGGTAGACCGCGCACCCAGAGCTTGCCCATCACCGCACGATCCGCCCACTCCTCCACCTCGGCACGCAGACTGTTCGTCATGCCGTTGAGCGAGACGAACGCGGCGGTCACGAGGGAGATGGCGGCGATCGACGCGGAGATTCGCGTGGGGCTGTGACGGATCGAGCGCGCGGAGAGTTGACCTGCGAGAGGCCACCACTCGTCGAAGGGCTGGGTCAGCTTGGAGCAGAGAGTCGTGAGGATCGACGGCACCATCAGCGGCAAGCCGATCAACAGGACGACCACGCCGACTCCAGCGAGCAGTGCGCCGAGGAAGCCCTCGCTCATCTCGCCGATGACGGGCGCGATCGAGAAGAACATGCCCGGCAGGACGACGAGCAGGAGGATTGCGGAGAAGAGCTGGAAGCCGCGGGTCACGCCGCCCTGCGGGCCGAGGTCTTCACCGCGCAGAGCGGAGACCGTGTCGGTCGCTCGCGCTCGGATCATCGGATAGACCGATCCGATCAGAGCAATTCCGACGCCGATTCCCGCAAGCGGCAGCACGGTCGCCCAGGGGACCTCGAACTTCCCCGGGTTGTAGCCGACGCCGATGGTCGTGATGCCGTGGTCCAGGAGCCACCTGCTCCCCCACAACCCGCCGATCACCCCGAGGACGCCTCCCACCAGCGAGATGAACAGGGCTTCGAGGAAGAAGATCGCGGCGATCTGTTTGCGAGTCGCGCCGAGTGCATTGAGCATGCCGACTTCGCGGACGCGCTCGACCAGCGACATCGAGAGCGTGTGGAAGATCACGTAGAGGCCGAGCACCATCGCGAACAGCCCGGCGAGGCGAACACCGTTGCGGAAGGCGCGCTCATCCGCGGACTGGCCCACGACGGCCTCCTTCGAGAAGTCGAAGGAGAACTGCTCACCCAGATTGGCCTGGAGGTGCTCGATACTCGCAGCCGGGTTCTTCTTGACCCAGTAGGTCTCGACGATCTTGACGCCCTCGAACAGCTCGCGCCCGCGGTCGTAGTCCACGACGACGACCTTACCGCCGCCGCGACGACCGATCTTCTCCGCTTCCAAGAGCCCCACGACCGTCATCGGAAAGTCGATCGGTTCGGGCGTTGGAATGCCGAGCTGCTTGTACTCGCCATCCACGCAGACTTCCTTCGCGGCCCGACGCGGCCGCGCGAGGAAGACCCGATCGCCGACTTCGATCCCCGAGTCCTCGGCCAGCTGCGCACCGAGCAAGCACTCCCTCGCATCGGAATTAGGCTCGAGGTGACGCCCCTCACGCAGCTGATAGAACCCGAGCACCTCCGCATTCTCCGCTTCCATCGCGAAGAGTCGAATGGTCTGGCGGTCGGGTAGCTGAGCTCCGGTATCCGGTTCGTCCGAGCCGGAGCCGTGGAACAGAACGTCTTGTTGGAAGTGTGCGGAGACGCGCTCGATACCCTCGAGGCTGCGGAGCTCTTTCCGCGCGCTCTTCATGCCCCTCTTCGGACGAACCTCGACATCGGCCTGCCAGTCGACTCCCGTCGCCGCCTCGAGGCGCACGATCATCGTGTTGTGGTCGAGCGCGAAGACGAGCACGACGGTTGCGATGCCGACGGCAATCCCGAGGATCGAGAAGAGTGTGCGACCCGGGCGCTGGATCAGGTTGCGGCGCGCGAGGCTAGTTGCGAAGCCCATCCTAGATATGCAATTCGGCCAGGACTTCGTGAATCGCGTCGGCGGAGATGCCCGGGCCGTGCAGTGCGTGGGCCGGATCGATCTCGCCATCGACCAAGAACAAGACGCGATCCGCATAAGTTGCGTCGCGCGGGTTGTGCGTCACCAGGAAGACGGTGCGGTCATCCTCGTCACAGACCTGGCGCAGAGTCTCCATGACCGCGACACCGTGGATCTGGCTCAGGTTTCCCGTCGGCTCGTCGCACAACAGGAGCGGCTGTCCTCCGGAGAGCGCGCGCGCGATCGACACGCGCTGCATCTCACCTCCGCTGAGCTGGTGCGGCATCGAGCTCATGCAGCGATCCAGACCAAAGCGCTCGAAGAGAGCCTCGATCTCCTCGCGGTGCTTCGACGGCTTCTCACCCTTGATGGCGATCGGGAGGCCGACGTTCTCGAAGGCCGTCAGATTCGGCAGCAGGTTGAAGAACTGAAAGACGTAGCCGACCTCGTCGCGACGCAGCAGCGTGCGCTCATTCACATTCATACTGGCCAGCGACCGCCCACCGAGTTCGACCTGTCCAGAGGACGGTGTGTCCAATCCACTGATCAAATGCAGGAGCGTCGTCTTGCCCGATCCACTCGGTCCCATGACACAGACGAACTCGCCACAGTCCACGTCGAAGGTAACTCCGCGAAGGACGGGTGTCTCCGATCCAGAGCTGCCGAAGATCTTGTAGACGTCCTTTACCGCGAGCTGCTTGCTTGTCATATCGTGTTCTCTCTTGGAGCGAAGCGCACTCTACGCCGGTTTTCTCGCCGCGCGAGTTTCCGCCCAACTTCTCTCGAGAGATCTTGCGAACTTCATCTCTCGGACGGTTCGGACTTCGCGCGCTCCCAGGCCGCCATCAACTGATCGAGATCTATTCCACGAATGGAACCCAGTTCGTCCTCGACTCGCCGGAACCGATCCTCGAAGCGTCTAACCGCCGAGCGAGTCGCGCGCTCTGCATCCACCTCGACGTAGTTGCCGAGCAGTGCGCCGGCGAGCAAGACATCACCCAGCTCGCTCTCGATCGCTTGCGCGTCCCCGCTCGCGATGGCCTCGCGCACCTCGCGCACCTCCTCTTCGAGCTTGGAGAGCGCGCCCTCGACATCCAGCCAGCGAAAGCCAGCGGTGATCGCTTTCCCGCCGATCCGGTTCGCTCGCTGAAGAGCCGGGAGCGCCTTCGGAACGCCGGCCAGCGCACTCGAGTCGGCCTGCTTCTGTGAGCGCTCCTTCTCCTTGATCGCTTCCCAGTTGGCGCGCACCTCGCCGGTAGACGAGACCTCGTCGGAGCCGAAGACGTGTGGATGGCGACGCACGAGCTTCTCGCTCACGGACCTGGCCGCGTCGCCGAAGTCGAACTCACCACCTTGTTCCGAGATCTTGCAGATCAGCGCGACCACCATCAGGACATCGCCGAGCTCTTCCTGCGCTCCCGGGAGGTCACCGCTCTCGATCGCTTCGACGACCTCGAAGGCCTCTTCGATCAGGCTGGGCGCCAAGCTCTCCACGCTCTGCTCGAGATCCCACGGGCACCCGTCCGGAGCGCGCAGCCGATCGATGACGGCCAACAGACGACGGACTCCATCGGTCCGAGGTTCGCCGACCGACGCGGGCTCGTCCAGGGGCCGCTGCTCCACGATCTCTTCGCTCATGCCGAGAGCCTACTGGACGGGGCTACTCTCCCGGAAGGCTGCGATGCCTCGTTCTCTCGCGAGTCAGCGTGCGTAGCCGATCGGATCGACTCGCCCTGCCTCTTCGAAGCCCTTGAGTCGAAGCGAGCACGCATCGCAGTGGCCACAGGCCAAGACCTGGCCCGACTGCTCGATCGGGTCGTAGCAGGTGTGCGTCAGAGCGAGGTCGACCTCGAGCTCGACGGCGCGTTCGACGACCTGCCGCTTCGAGAGCTCCATCAAGGGCGCGTGGACTCGGATGGATTCACCGCGCTCCGCGCCCGCGGCCGTGGCCTTGCCGGCCAGCGCCTCGAACGCCGCGAGGAACTCGGGACGACAGTCGGGATAGCCGGAGTAGTCGACCGCGTTCACTCCGATGAAGAGGTCGGTCGCGCCAAGGACTTCCGCCCAAGCCAGAGCGACCGAGAGGAAGACCGTATTGCGCGCCGGCACGTAGGTCACCGGAACGCCGGAGCCGATCTCCGTCTCGTCGCGGTCCTTGGGAACGTCTACATCCGCCGTCAACGCCGACCCTCCGAACACGGAGAGGTCCAACTTCACGACGCGGTGATCGACGGCACCGCCCGCTCGTGCAACTCGCGTCGCGCAATCGAGCTCGTGGCTGTGACGCTGTCCGTAGTCGAAAGAGAGCGCGTGCGCACGAAAGCCCGCGCGCACGGCTTCCGCCAGAGTCACGGCCGAGTCCATGCCACCCGAGACGAGGCAGACGGCGGGGCGCGATGGGTTTTCTGTGGAGGTCTTCATGGCAAGTTCACTCGCCCACTAGCTCGCATTATTCATGAGCCGCGAGAGGAAACGCCTCGATTCGGTTCCTACTGGTGTTTTGCGGGCGCTGGCCCCACAGTCGAGCTTGTAAGCTCGTCGAGGAAGCCAGTGTTCGCAAAACGCCGGTAGGGGCCGAAAGGCTGGCGTAGCCAGCCGTTCGTGGTGTTTAGTCCGCGTGGTCATGAATAATGTGGGCTAGCGCCAGGGCGTGCCGGTCAGCACCCAGCCCGCCCAGTCTCTCACGGGGCGACCGCTCAAGCGCAGCGAGAGCTTCGCCTTCCACAGCGCCTGCCCCATCGAGAGTCCGTCGCGCCAATGGAAGGCATAGAAGTTCTCGAAGAGCTCGTTGGTCGCATCGGGATCCGCCTCCCAAATCGAGATCAGGCTCGCGCCGGCACCGGCACCGTGAAGAGCTGAACGCATCGACTCGAGAGCTTCGACCGACGCCTTCGGTTCGAGCGTGGGATTGAAGCCGGACAGCACGACCAACTGACAGACCGAGAGATCGAGCGCGCCGAGCTCGGGTGGCGTCATCACTCCGGGAACCCGTCCCGTCCGCACGCGGCCGCGGTTCGCGCCGGTAAGCGCGATGCCAGAGCGAAGGTCGATCGGGGGCTGCGGTGTCTCGTATCGGGTCGCGAGGTAAGGAGCGCCGCTCCACTCTCGCTCGCGTCGCTCCGAACCGAGTTCCGGGGACGCGAACCACCCGTGCGTCGCGATGTGGATGTAGTCGAACTCTCCGGCCACCGCTGCGAGAGTGGCTTTGGTCGCAAGGTTCTCCGAGAGTACCGAGCCCTCGCTCTCGAACTGCTCGAAGTAAGCGGTTAGGACGGTCTGGATCTCGGTGCCTGCCTGGGGCAGCGGATCGAAGCTCGGGGACTCGGAGCTGTCACTCAGCGATCCAACCGCCGCCGGGTTCACCCAGTGCCTCTGTTCGAACTCTTTCCCCGGCGCGAAATAGTCGATTGCGCCGATGGCCAGCAGCTTCTGCTTCGGAGCCGCGCCCATGGCAGGCTGCCTCAAGCTCGGAATCCCGGGCACAACGAACACCTCGAGCTGATCACCGACTCGCTCGCCGTAGCTCGGGAGTGCGTCGAGAGGAATCAGGTGGAGCAAGTCGTCGGGAAACAGATACAGGCGCTCGAGTCCCGCATCGAGAGACTCGAGGATCGGGCTGAGGAGCAGCTTGCGAAGTTCGCGTCCCGCTTCGAGCTCTGGATCGGCCTCGGCGAATTCGGGCGAGAGCGGGCGATTCGGCGCGGTAGCTTCGCCGGGCGGCGCCTGAGTTGCTGAGTCGCTGGCGCTCTGGAGCGGAACACCCATGGCGTCTCGCCACTTCAGAATCAGCGGCTCGAGCTCCGCGATCGGTCCGAGCTCGATCGCCGTGATATCCGCCTTGTAGGACAACACGATCGCCCTCAGATGATCGCCCGAGTCGACAAACTTTCCTGTCGTGCGATCGATCGAAAACTTCGGGTAGCGAGAAAACTGAACGGCTGCGGTATTTGGCCCGAGCAGCAGCACGCTGGGCCAACCGCGAATCTGCTCGTTCAGCGCTTCGCGTTCTTGAAGCGCCTCCTGCAAGGCTGTCTCGGCGGCTGCGCTCTGCTTCGACAACTCGAGCAATATCGCGTCGGCTTGATCGAGCTTGCCCTCGTCCGCGCCAAAGGACGTCAGGCGAGTCTCGACTTCCGCGCGCAACTTCGCCGCAACCGACGCGAGATTCTGAAGCTTCGGATCTTCCAGAATCAGTGAACGAGACGCATTCGAGTTCGCCCTCGCGACGGCGCGGTTCGCGAGCACTTCGAACAGCCCCGTGTAGGTGGGCAGCTCGAGACCGAGCTGCAGGACACTGGCCGCGTCGATGACCTGCTCGTCGCGCGACAGGATCTTCCCAATCTCCTCCCAGTCCCGGGTGGAGGCTTCGATCGAGCGCTCGGAGAGTAGATTCCGAACACGGGAGTAGCGGAACCGTACGTGCTCGGCGGCTTCACGCGCATGCCAGGCCAGCGTGACATTCGTCCATAGCTGGAGAACTAGATCATGCGAACTGGGAAGGACCTTGGAGCGAACCGTATAGCATCTCTCGATGTGCTTGAGCGCTTCCGCGACCTCGCCCTCTGACGCAAGCAGCTCTCCGAACTCTGCTCTCGCGAGAAGTGTCTCATGATGTTCCGCACCGAGCTCGCGTCGGCTGATGAGGAAGATCTGTTCGAGTTCGGACAGCGCAAGCTCGGGCTCCCCCACCTCGAGGAACATCTCCGCCAGTAGGCGACGTGCGACGTTCGACTCGCGCCGTCTGCTCTTTCCAAGGCGCTCCCACGCATCGAAGACACTCGTCTGGAGCTCGAGCGCTTCCTCCAGTCGGCCCAGCTTCATCAAGAGCCTCGCGATCGACTGACGCTGGTGAAGCAGCTCATCCTGCGCTTTGGGGTGGCGCGCCTCGAAGAGCGGCAGCACTCGCTCGCGCTGACTTAGCGCACCCTCGAGGTCACCGAGTACTTCCGAGACACGCGCGAGGTCGAGACGTGTCTGGAGCAGAACGGGGTGATCCTCGGCGAGTACGCGCTCGCGCGCTCTCAGGACCTGAAGCATGTAGGCGTACGCGGAGCTGGAGTCGCCCAGTCGACCGAGGGTCAGGGCCAAGCTGTGTTGCGCCTTCAGTCGATCGGGATCCTCCAACGCGAGGGAGGCTTCGTAGCCCGCCAGAATCCCTAGCTGCGTCTTCCGTGCCGCTTCGTGCTCTCCCAACGCGCTCTCCGTGATCGACAGGTCCAACCGAGCGCGCAGCAGATCTTCGTGGACGGGAGAGAGCGAACCCACGAGAGCCTCGACAACCGTTCGCCGAAGCGTCCGAGCCTCCTCGAGTTCACCCGCGTCATGCAGCGAGGATCCGAGGTTCGCCATCGCACGCAGGCGCAGGGCGTGGCCTTGCGAGAAGACATCTTCGCGAGCCTCCAAGATCTTCAGCTCGAGAGCAATGGCGCGCTCGACCTCGCCCGTCAGCCGGAGCACCTCTGCGAACTCCGCTTCAGCACGAAACAGATCCGTGTCCGTACCGGGCAGCTCGGCAGCCTGTACGACCACCGCAAGCTCGTAGAGGTCACGCGCTCGATACAAATCCCCCATCAACACCATACTCTGCGCGAGATCCAATCGAGCGCGAGCCAGCCGTGGATCGTCTGCGGGCAGCAGCCGCTCCGCGGCTTCGAGAAGTTTCTCTTCGAGTTCTCGCGCCGCAGAGACATTCCCCAGAGCCTTCTCTACAGATGCAAGCCTGCCCTGAAGCGTTAGCAGCTCCGGGTGTCCGGGCTTCAAGGCTCGCGCTCGGATGTCGAGGACCCACTCGTACATCCTTCGCGCCTCCTCGATCTCGCCGAGCGCGAGCATCGTGTCGGCCAGGTTTCGGCGCGCATTCGACACGAGCGGATGCACCGCCGGAAGCACACGCTCTCGAGCGCTGACCACTTGTTCTTCGAGGATCTTGGCACCTGCGTAGTCGCCGATCCGCTTTCGCGCGAGCGCGAGCTTGACGCGCATCCGAGCAATCTCCGCATGCTCGGGCGGCTTGGTCTGCTCGAGGAAGCGAAGCATGTACTCGAAGCCCTTGATCGCAACGGGCTCCGAGCCGCACTTGCTCGCCACACTGACGAGCTTGGTCATCGCGGTCGCGCAGGGCAGGTTGAACTCCGGCCCCTCGACGGAACTGAGAAGCTCATAAGCCTCCGCCACGGATTCACGCGCTCCCGAGAACTTCTCCTGCTCATTGAGCTTGGCCGCCCAGCCCAAGATGTCGGCGGCCTTGGCGGCAGCTCGCTGCATGGGATAGGTCACCGGTGACGGGATCACGTGAAACTCGATCCATCCCCTGGCTTCTGGATCGTTGGCGATCACGGCGAAGCGGAACTTCTCCCACTTCTTCACCTCGAGCTCCAGGTAGGCCGCCGTCCCGCCTCCCGAGTTGTCGTCGGTGCCGACCACCGTGCCCGTGCTGTCTTCGGCGTGTAAGAAGACGTCGAGATTGGCTCGCGCCCAGAGGAAGAGCGTGCCATCGAATCGAGCTTGGTAGTCCACCCAGCTCACCCGCCCTCTCTCTTCGAAGAGCTCGTCCTTTGCCCCGAGCTCGATCGCGGTCACCAGCGGCTCGAGAGTCTCCACCTCCTGGGGCAGCCGAAGGAGCGTGAAGAGGACGATCGGAAGGGCCACCATAGGAGGAAGTATATCGGCCCGGGGCCTCGGTCTGAATCAGCGCGATTGCCGCGAATTGGGAGGTCTGTCCGGGTTCTTCCGGCACGGCCGACATTTTGCCCACTCCGGCGAAAACCAGAGTGGCTCGTTTCGTAGACTCCCGGGCTCAACGCGGCGGTTCTCGCCGGAAAGCATGCGCCGGTTCCGCTCCGCGACCTCACCCTCCACCTCACTCACTCTCCAACAACGAAACTTCAGGTAAGCAGTCTTGAGTCAAGTAACCAAAGAGCAGGTCCTCGACGCCCTGCGAAAGATCATCGACCCCGACCTCAACCAGGACATCGTCACGCTGGGATTCGTCAGAGAGCCGACGATCGACGGCGGGAAGCTCGACGTCGTCATCAACCTGACGACGCCAGCTTGTCCGGTCAAGGACCAGCTGAAGGCGCAGGCCGAGGAGCTGCTCACGGCACTGCCCGGAGTCGAGCAGCTCACCGTCGAGATGACGGCCGAGGTCAAGGGCAGCGACGGTCCGCCGCGCGAGCTCGCGACCGGAGTGAAGCACTTCATCGCGGTCTCCAGTGGCAAGGGTGGAGTGGGCAAGAGCACCGTGACCGTCAACCTGGCGGCTGCACTCCACAGGACCGGCGCCAAGGTCGGCATCCTGGACTGCGACATCTACGGTCCCGACATCCCGATGATGATGGGCCTGACGGGTTCGCCCGAGTCCGCCGGCAGGCGCTTGATCCCGAAGGAGCGCCACGGCGTCAAGACCATGTCGATCGGCTACCTCGTCGAGGAAGACAAGCCGGTCATCTGGCGCGGTCCGATGGTTCACAAGTTGATCGAGCAGTTCCTCGGTGACGTCGAGTGGGGCGAGCTCGACTACCTGTTGGTCGACATGCCGCCCGGCACCGGCGACGCCCAGCTCTCGCTCGCGCAGATCGTTCCGCTCTCCGGTGGAGTGCTCGTGACCACACCGCAAGCGGTCTCGGCCTACGACGTCAGCAAGGCCGTGCAGATGTTCAAGCAAGTGAACGTCGACATCCTCGGGATCATCGAGAACATGGCCGGCTACGCGATTTCGGGGACGGTTCAAGATTGCCCCGACGGCACGCCGATCAAGCTCGACACAGGGTCGGGGGAAGTGACTGTGACGACGGGGCCGGGGGGCAGCTTCGAAGCCATCGTGCACCTGTTCGGTGCAGGTGCGGGAGAGCGGCTGTCTTCGAAGTACGGCTTTCCGATGCTCGGGCAACTGCCGCTGCATCCCGGCGTTCGCGTCGGTGGTGATGGTGGCGATCCGATCGTCGTAGCGGATCCGGAGCACCCGGTCTCGAGAGCCTTCATGGAAGTGGCGGGCAAGCTGGCACAGAAGCTGGCCATTCGCGAGTTCAGCTCACTTCCGATTCTTCAGTAGTTTCAAACTGGGGCATTTGTCCGATGAGCGCGGCGGACGCGCGCTCACCGGAGACTCTCTCCCGGCGAGGGCCAGGAGAGGATGGAAGTGGGACAGCGCGAACCGGAAGAAACGGAAATGTCGAAGCGCAGGCGAAAGATCCGGGTCGCGCTCATCGCGGCTCTCGCACTCGCGGCGCTCTACTTCACACGGGCCAGCTGGGCGAGCGCTCTCCTCGAGGTCGCCGCTCCGCGTCTCGCGCGCGATGTCGGGCTGGAGCTCGAGCTGGGAGATGCCGCGTGGGATGGCGGCGATCGACTGGTCCTCTCGGACCTGCGCATCCGCGCGCTCGGAGAGCGGGGCGCGCTGCGGAGGCTCGACGCTGCGACGCTCGAAGCCGAGTTCAGTCTCATCGGACTGTTGCGCGGCGAGCGCGGCGCACTCCGGTCCGCTTCCGCCGACCGGTTGGAGCTCGAGCTGGAGCTCGGTCGCGAGCCGCTCGACGAGACGGAGTCGGACGAGCCCGAGAGCGCGAGCGATGCGCTCGACCTGCCCACTCTCGAGTTGACCGACAGCCGGGCGCTCGTGCAGCTCGCGAACGGAACCGAGCTCGAGCTGGAGGAGCTCGGCCTGCAAGTCGAGGACAACGGCGGCGAGATTCGCATCGCGGCCGACTTCTTCGACGTGCGCGACGCCGACCTGGCCTTCTCCCCCGCTCCGCTCACGGCGCACCTGGCGCTCTCGAACGAAGAGCTCCTCGTTCACTCCCTCGAGTGGGGGCAACAGCTCGCGGCGTCGGACTCGGAGTTCGAGTTCGGGGCGGACGACGAGTCTGCCTTCGCATGGAACGCGCAGCTGCTCGTGTTGGGCGCCCAGACACAGCTCTCGGGTAACCTCGGGGCGGGCGCGACCTCGCTCCAGCTCACCTTCGACCTCGAGCAACTGGATCTCGAGAGCGCCGATGCAGTCTGGCGCAACGGCCCCGCTCTCGCGGGTCAACTCGAAGAGCTCTCCGGTGAGCTCCAGCTCGACCTCGAAGAGCTCTCGCTCTCGACCGGCGAGCTGCGAGCGCGCGCGAGCGCGCTCCAAGTCGACGGCAGCCAGGCCCTCCTCCTGGATGGTGCACTGACTCTCGAAGACGGGTTCTTCCGGTCCGAACGAATCGAGCTGGTCTCCAACGAGAACCAGTTCAGAGTCTTCGGCGTCGAGCTGCCCCTCGAGCTGCGAGACCTCCGCGACCAGCTCCATCGCGGTCGCTTCGACCTGGAGGTGGAAGCGCGAAACCTGCCCGGTCTGCTCGGTCGGTCCAAGGAGGAGCTCCGCATTCGCGACCACCGGCTCGAGCTGCTCGTCTCGTTGGACCAGGGCATCGGTCGAGTCCAGAGCGGCGCGCTCGTGACAGAGGGCGGACGCTTGACCGTTCAGAGCGGAACGATCAAGTCCGAGAGCGGCCAGTCGCCGACCCTCGTGCTCGACCTGCTGGCCGACTTCCAGGACCTCGCCGCACTCGGCGAGCTCTTCGACGATCGCGTCTGGGCGGGCAACCTCTCCGGCGAAGTAGAGGTCCAGGGAACCTGGCCGAACCTGTCCGCGGTGGCCGATCTGAGCGGCAGCCAGACACGCATTGCCGGCATCGAGTTCGGTGAGCTCCAGCTCCGCGCGGAAGCGGACCGGAATCGCATCCTCTTCCCGAAGTTCCACTCGTCGAGCGAAGGCAATGAGCTCACGCTCTCGGGCGCGATCGTTATGCGCGGCGACGAGACGCGCGTGGAGGACCTGCGCTTCGACCTCGACATCAACGAGCTCGAGCGCATGCTCCCGGGCCTCGACGC
>Ga0316209_1000630_pt1 | contig 54003 bp, 48 predicted proteins | sample 6monopyrite_MG_FD_204945 | JGI IMG/M metagenome (GOLD analysis project Ga0316209, IMG submission 204945) | Microbial mat bacterial communities from mineral coupon in-situ incubated in ocean water Damariscotta River, Maine, United States -... | ecosystem: Environmental > Aquatic > Marine >... | reverse complement strand
GCCAACCTCGCGGGCCTCCAGGTGAATGACAAGGTCGTCCGCATCGGGCCGAAGAAGACCGAGAGCGAAGAGCAGTATCGCTTTGCCCGGCTCGAGCTGGCTCCCGGCCAAGAGGTCGAGATCGAAGTCAGGCGAGGCGGTCAGAACCAGGTGCTCTCGATGACCTCCTGGAACCGAATGCGCGGCCTGGTCTTCAAGCGCGCCGGCCTCGTGGTCGAGAACTTCCGAATCAGCACGGGCTACAACCGCGTACTCCAGTGCCTGCGAGTGGCAGGCGTTCGGGAGAACAGTCCGGCGGCCGAGCTGGGCATGCAGATCGGTGACATTGTCAGCACCGTGACACCCAAGGGCATGCGCTCGTTCCCGATCCGGTCGGACTCCGACTTCGCGCTCTTGATCAATGCGCTCGAGCCCGGGACAGAGGTCGAGGTCGACCTCTGGCGCGACATGGATGAGGACGGCTTGTTCGAGCGCAACAACGAGTACAGCGAGCTCTTCCAGGGGCCGCTCCAACTCGAATAGCGGTCACTCCGCGGAGAGCAGCTCTTCGCGCTCCCAGGCGAGTTCGATCCAGGACGAGCTGGCCAGGACCTCGCCGTCCCCGGCCACCGCGCGCAGCTCCAGGAAGCCGCGCTCTGCGCGGAAGTCGACCGCGAGGAGGAAGACATCCTCGACGGCCAGCAGGGCTTCGCGAACGCTCAGCTTCAGCTCGCGGCTCGGTGTGTCTAGGCGGACGACGCGGTAGCCCAGCTCGCAGATGAACAGGAGCTCCCAGGCGGCCGGTGAGGCCAGCGCGGGATCGAGCTGTGCGGCGAGACGCGGTGACGGATCGAGCTCGGCTCCCTGAATCGCGAAGCTCGAGAGAACGCTCAGCACGCCGAGCGGCTCTCCGTCCGCGCGCCGAACTTCGAGCTTCGCCGCCTGCCTTCCGCGTTCATCGATGGGGTAGCCCACTCCGCCGGCAATCTCGAACAGGAGCTCGCGAAAGGTGTTCGGTCCCGCGACTTCGATCACGGGCCGCCAGGGCCAGACCGGACGAGCGCTCTTCTCGAAGGGCGCGCGGAAGCGGTCGGCGATCCCCCAGTGAAGGACGTAGGCGCCGCTCTCGGTGATGCGCGTGAAGTTCGAGCTGACCACGGGAGCGAGCGACTCGTTCTCCTGCGCCAGCTCATCGCGAACGGCCTGGACTTCGCGCTCCGCTTGCTCCGCGCCCTTCGACCAGTCCAGCACATCGATGCGAGCCAGCTCTCCGCGGTGAGCCGCGAGCACCATGACGGCGACCAAGCCCAGCACGCCGAGGTTGCGTCGGAGCTTGGAGAGCGACGGCGCCTGCGCTCCGAAGCTGGAGCCCAGCGCGAGCGCGAGGGCCGCGTCGGCCAACCAGAGTGTGCGCGCATGTTCGAGCGGGACGCTGCCGCCCGACAACAAGTGCAGGAGTGGAGCGGCCGCGACGATCGAGCAGCCGACGAGTGCGAGGGTTCGCTTCGCCCAACCGGTCGAGCGCGTGAGCAGGAGAACGACCGCAATGGCGATCAGCTCTGGAGCGAGTGCCGCTCCAAAGGCTGTCGCGCTGTTCGCCAGTGCCTCGAGTCGGTCCGCGCTCAAGCCCTGCGAGGGATAGCCGCCGACCCAGGTGCCGAGGGCCAGGCGGCGCCAGATGCCGACCAGGAGCACGACCCCGGCCAGGGGGAGCGCGCGCCGGATCGCGGCGCCGAGCGAGTCCCCTCGCCCCCAGGCGAGCAGCGCGATCCAGAGCGGAATCACCACCGCCAGCTCTTTGGCGCCGAGCGCCAGGAATCCGGCCACGAGGGCCAGGATTCGCCGGTCGTCGAGTGCCAGGAGGCAGGCCAACAGGATGAAGGGCACGCACTGGGAGTCCACGCGGCCGGCGATCCAGGTCACGTTGCCGCCCTGCTCGGGAAACCAAGCGCACAGGAGGCCGGCGAGCAGGGCTCCCAAACGCCCCGCGCCCAAGCGCGTGGCCAGGAGGCCCAAGAGGAGCGCCGATGCGGCGTGGCCGAGCAGATTGAAGAGCCGCAGAGGTAGGCTCTCGACTCCCGTCAGGGCCTCCTGGACCGCGAAGCTGGTCGTGACCAGCGGGCGCCAGAAGCGGACTGAGCGCAGGTCGTACTGGCTCGTCGTCCAGTCGGAGAGCGCACCGTTCTCGGCGACATAGCCAAGAATAGCGCCATCGTCGGAGATCAGCGGAGCCGAGAGTGTACCGGCCGAGGGCAGAACGGCAGCGAAGAGGACGGCCAACCACCACCAGGAGAGCTTCCGCGACCCGCTCGTCGAACTTCCCTCGGACATCGCCGCCAGCCTAGCCCGGCCAGAGCCCAAGATCGCCCGTGAAGTTCTCACCCGCGCGTGATTAGGCAGTCCAATCCTCACCAGAACGACGTGCCCAAGCTCTCATAGGGCTATACTTTTCGGCCTCGATTGCTCGGCGCCCTCCCTCTGTTCCGGCAGACGACTGAGGCTCACGCCATCCCTTCGCCCTCATCGCAGCCCACTCGACTATTCGGAAGCCTGTCCACGCGCACCACTTGCGACCGTTCGCCAATTGCTCGGGAGCCCTCGGCCAATCCCTGCCCGGCAGGCCCCCGAACCCCTCTGAGACTCGCTCTTCGAATCCAGAACACGCCCAGCTCGACGAAACCAGATGAAAGCTCTGATTCAGTTCACGGAGCGCTTCGGGAACATGATTTCCCGGGCCTTCCTGATGCTCCTCTACTTCGCGGTCCTCGGTCCCTTCGCGATCGTCTATCGCCTGGTCGCCGACCCGCTCCACCTCGCTCACCGTCCCAAGGGCAATTGGGATAACTGGGACGCCCGCAACGAAACGCTCAGCGCTGCTCGGAGACAAGACTAGATGAACGTTCTCGGACTCTCCTTTTTCTATCACGACTCGAGTGCTGGCCTGGTCAAGGACGGCGTGCTGATCGCAGCGGCCGAAGAAGAGCGCTTCAGTCGAGTCAAGCACGACTCCGCCTTCCCCGAGCTCGCGATCGAATTCGTCCTCAAGATGGGCGGCATCACGATCCACGATATCGACTACGTGGTCTTCTACGAGAAGCCCTTCGTGAAGTTCGAGCGCATGTTGATCTCGGCCATGGCGACCTTTCCGAAGTCGGCCGCGGTCTTCCGTGAGTCCATGCAGCGCTGGGTGACGGACAAGCTGTGGATCAAGTCGATGATGAAGAAGCAGATGGGGATCCCGAACTCCAAGCTGCTGTTCTGCGACCACCACATGTCGCACGCCGCCTCGAGCTTCTTCACCTCGCCCTTCGAGGAGTCCGCGATCCTCACCGTCGACGGCGCCGGCGAGTGGAGCACGGCGACCTACGGCGTCGGCCGCGGCAACAAGATCGAGATCATCAAGGAGCTGCGCTTCCCTCACTCGCTCGGCCTGCTGTACTCCGCCTTCACGGCCTACTGCGGCTTCGAGATCAACGAGGGCGAGTACAAGCTGATGGGCATGCACCCGTACGGGAAGCCCCGGTTCGTCGACAAGATCTACGAGCTCTTGAAGGTCGGCGAAGACGGCAGTCTGTGGCAGGACATGAAGTACTTCTCCTACCACTACTCGCGCGACACGACGTTGACCGAGGCCTTCGGTCAACACTTCGGCAAGCCGCCGCGGGACCCGAAGGACAGCGACAAGTCGCTCGACCCCTTCTACTGCGACATGGCCGCGAGCATCCAGCGCGTGACCGAGGAGATCCTCCTGAAGATGATCACCTGGCTCCACAAGGAGACGGGCATGAAGCACCTGTGCCTCGCCGGCGGCGTCGCGCTCAACTCGGTCGCGAACTTCAAGCTGCTGCGTGACGGCCCCTTCGAGAACATCTACATCCACCCGGCTCCGGGTGACGACGGCGGTTCGGTCGGTGCGGCCTACTGGGCCTACAACCACCTGCTCGATCAGCCGCGTGGACCGGCACTCCAGCACGCCTACCTCGGCAGTGAGTACACCGACGAGGAAGTGCAGGAGTTCCTCGACAAGAACGACATCGCCTACGAGAAGATCGAGGACGACGAGGAGTTCTACACCTACGTCGCCAAGGCGCTGGTCGATAGCCAGGTCTGCGGCTGGTATCGCGGTCGCTTCGAGTGGGGTCCGCGTGCGCTGGGCTCGCGCTCGATCATCGCCGATCCGCGCAAGCCGGAGATGAAGGAGAAGCTCAACGCGAAGATCAAGTTCCGCGAGGCCTTCCGGCCCTTCGCTCCGTCGGTTCTGGAGGAGCGCGCCGCCGAGTTCTTCGAGTTCCCGAAGGCCGAGGAGTGGTGGCCCGGGCGCTTCATGCTCTACGTCTGCCCGGTGCGCGAAGAGAAGCGCGCGGTGCTCCCCGCCATCACGCACGAGGACGGCTCCGGTCGTCTGCAGACGGTCTACAAGGAGACCTGCCCCGGCTATCACCGCGTGATCGAGCTGTTCGGCGAGATGACCGGCGTCCCGGTCATCATGAACACCAGCTTCAACCTGAAGGGCGAGCCGATCGTCGAGCATCCCTCGCACGCCTTCAACACCTTCAGCCTCTCGGGAATGGACCTCCTGTTCCTGAACAACTACGTCATCAAGGCCGACGCGAAGAAGAAGATCGCGGAGACCAGGTTCACGCTTCGTCACGAGGGTGACTCGGTCACCTCGATGGTCAGCTAACTGTTATGCGCGCGATCAACGTACTGCTCTCGATTGTCGTCAGCCTCGTCATCGGCCTACTCGTCTTCGAGGGTGGCCTACGTCTGATTGGAATGGGTCCGCCCGCGTCCTTGACCCGGTATGACGCCGACACCGGCTGGTCCAACCGCGCGGACTACCAGCAATACCGAACCGGCAAAGACTTCGGTCCGGTCAGCTTCGAGTTCAACTCGATCGGGCTGCGCGACGACCCCGTCGGCGCGAAGGCTGGGGACACCTTCCGAGTGATCATGCTCGGCGACTCGTTCACGCTCGGCTACACGGTCGAGCGCGAGGACCTGTTCGTTGACCTGCTCGAGCAGCGCTGGCAAGGCGAAGGCCGCAAGGTCGAGGTGCTCAACGCCGGCGTGATCGGTTGGTCCACGGACCAGCAAGCTGCGTGGCTCATGGCTCACGGCAAGGAGCTCGATCCGGACCTGGTCGTGCTCCTGCCCTACGACAACGACGTCTTCTGGTGTGGCGAGGAAGACTACACCGGGGTCCCGAAGCCGATGTTCGACGAGACGGGCAAGCTCGTCAGCGGCGAGCTCGCGGACACCACGGGTGGCTGGCGAAAGACGACCGCCGTCGGGCGCTTGGTTTCATCCGCCGGCGCGCCCCCGATGTTCAACCCTTCCAAGAGCAAGAGCGCACCCGGCGACTTCGCGATTCTCATGAAGGAGGCCCCGAAGATCCTCGGCGACTCTCCCGAGCGAGCTCTCGGCGCACTCAAGGCGATGAAGGCCGAGTGCGACAGCCTCGGCGCAGAGCTCGTGATCGCGCCGATCCCCTCCAACTCCTCCGCTGACGCGGACTTCGCCAGGAAGTTCGGGAAGTCGGTCTTCGGCCTCGACCCGAGCGCCTGGTCCCCAGACAAAGCGATCGAGTTCTACCTGACCGCCGCCGCGATCCTGGGCGTGAAAGGCCTGGACGCACGCGGCACCATGAAGGTCGCGCACGCCACGGAGTCCTGCTACATCGACTACTTCGGTGAGGACCGCGAGTGGCACTTCAATGCGACGGGAAACCAGGCCTTCGCCAAGTTCCTGAACGCCCAGCTGGCCGCCTCCCTCCCCGCCGGGGATGGAAGCACGGTGGTCTTGGCCGAAACCACGTCGGGGACTGCCGACGATGCGGCGGGCCTGCCCTTCTGGGCCAAGCTCTACCTGGGCCTGTGGGTCGCACTGACCGCGCTCTACTTCGGCAACTACAAGGACGAGGCCTTCTTCCTTCCGCCGATCAAGGTCGGGCTCCTCTTGGCCGTCGTCTTCGGCACCTTCATGGGCGTCGCCTGGTGCGTCGAGTCCTTGAACGTCTCCCACCCCGAGATCGGTCGGCTCGTCCTCCCGATACTGGTGGCTGGCATCCTCCTATTCGTGGCCTACAAGCTCGGGAACCGGATTGCGACGATCAGTGAGCTGATCAAGGCCTTCATCCTCCGCGGGCACTGGTACCTGATGCCGCTCGTGGTGGTACTCTTGACCATCGGGAGCCTGCTGGTCGTGGCTGCGAGTAGCCCCCTGGTCGCTCCATTCATCTACACGCTCTTCTAGGGTAGGCCCTTCTAGGCAGACACTTCCAGCGCAGACACTTCTAGCGCTGGCACCATCTAGCACGTACGGACGACACCTGGCTCGGCGCTGCCGAGCCGCAGCGAGAGCCCTCTGACTATGGGAAGATTCCTTCGAGAGTACTGGGTCTGGATTGCGATACCCTTCCTGATTGTGGCGGGCATCGTGGCCTACGTACTGATTTCAGGTACGGGCGAAGACTCAAGTACACCCTTCAGCTATCCGATCTATTGAGATGAACCAGTTCCTCAAAGAAAACTGGCTCTGGATCGTGATCCCCGTGCTGCTCGCGTTCGCCGTGATTATCTTCTTCGTCTTCTACTTCGGCGTGGACGACACGGCCAACCAACCGTTCATCTATTCCATCGGCTAGACCAGAGAGCCTCTCGTGATTCGTTTCCTCAAAGAGAACTGGCTTTGGATCGTATTGCCCTTCGTCCTCGTCGTCGGTGGGATTCTGCTATTCGCTCTTGCGGGCGGCGGGGATGACGGCGTCTCGGAGTTCATCTACTCCATCGGCTAGATCAGCTGGCTGGCGCTCGCCGACGAAATCCAACGGAGCGCACAGTCCCCCAAGCGGGTAGTTTGCTCTCTTCTTTGGGCGACCCTGCCTAGCCCACATTATTCATGACCACGCGGACTAAACACCACGAACGGCCGGCTACGCCAGCCTTTCGGCCCCTACCGGCGTTTTGCGAACACTGGCTTCCTCGACGAGCTTACAAGCTCGACTGTGGGGCCAGCGCCCGCAAAACACCAGTAGGAACCGAATCGAGGCGTTTCCTCTCGCGGCTCATGAATAATGAGGGCTAGGAGATCCACTCCCCCGGTTTCGCGAAGTGATAGATCTCCTCGAAGGTCTTTACTTCATTCCGCGACAGCCTGCGGTTGAGGTGCGCGGGGCTCAGGGCGGCGGGATGCAGGATGCCCGCTGCGCCCAGGATCTCGCGGAATGCGTCCACCGTCTCCTCCTGGTAGTTGGCCACGCGCTGAGCTTTGTCCTCGACGACCAGCCCGCGCACGAGTGCGGGGTTTTGGGTGGCGACTCCGACGGGACAGATATTGGCGTTGCAGCGCCTCGCCTGGATGCATCCGATCGCAATCATGAAGGCCCGGGCGGAGTTGCACAGGTCCGCGCCAATGGCCAGCCGCCTGGCCATCTGGAAGCCGGTCACGATCTTGCCCGAGGCGATCAGCTTCACATCCTCGCGCAGACCGTAGCCGGTCAGGGCGTTGTGCACGAAGATCAGCCCGTCCGTGAGCGGTGAGCCGACGGAGTCCGAGAACTCGAGCGGCGCGGCTCCCGTGCCCCCCTCTCCGCCATCTACGGTGATGAAGTCCGGCCCCTGATCGAGTCGCCTCATCGATTTGCAGACCTCGATGAACTCTTCATGGGAGCCGACGCAGAGCTTGAAACCGACCGGCTTGCCGCCCGAGAGCTCGCGCAGCTCGGTGATGAACTGGATCAGCCCGTCCGGTCCGGTGAAGGCACTGTGCGAGGGCGGAGACAAGACATCGTGGCCCAGCACGACGCCGCGAATCGCCGCGATCTCCTCGGTGATCTTGCCTGCGGGCAGAATCCCGCCATGGCCGGGCTTGGCGCCCTGCGACAGCTTCAGCTCGATCATCTTGATCGAGGGATGAGCAGCGCGCTCCGCAAAGGCGCTTCGACTGAAGCTGCCGTCCTTCTCCCGACACCCGAAGTAGCCCGTTCCCACCTGCCAGACAAGGTCGCCGCCCGGCTCGAGGTGGTGTGGGCTGACCGAGCCCTCACCGGTGTTGTGATAGAAGCCGCCCCGCTTTGCGCCGCCGTTCAGTGCGCGAATCGCGGCACTCGAGAGTGAGCCGAAGCTCATCGCAGAGATGTTCAGGAGTGCAGCCTCGTAGGGCTGAGCGCAACGCTTCGCTCCAATCAAGACGCGGGGGGTCGGTCCTTCCGGAGCACACGCGTCCATTGAGTGATTGATCCACTCGTAGCCCGGCTCCTCGACGTCCCTCTGCGTCCCGAACGGCAAGGTCTGGAGCTGGTGCTTGGACCTCGCGTAGATCAGCGACCGGCTCTCTCGATCGAAGGGGCGTCCATCGGTGTTCGACTCGATGAAGTACTGGTTGATCTCTGGGCGAATCAACTCGAGCAGGTAGCGAAAGTGTCCGAGCAAGGGGAAGTTTCGCAGGACGGCATGGCGTGTCTGCAGTGAGTCCCACACACCGAGGGCAAACAGCGGGAGCGTGACCACCAAGCTCAAGAGAGCGGGTCGCCAGAAGACGCCCGCGAAGAACGTGAAGGCGAAGAGAGCAATGAACAGGCTGTAGAAGGCGCGGATCATCGAGGTTCCTTGGGCTGGTCGAGACGCGAGGCGAGTCAGTCTGACGCTTCCCCCTCCCCACTCTCAACACCCCGATCGCCGAATGCGCGATCCGTGGGGCGACTCAGGCCGGCGAGAGGTCGAGACCGAATCGACGCAAGAGCTCGAAGCCTCCGCAGGCCTCCGCGGCGATGAGGTGCAGCTTCGACTCCTCGCCGATGGCGATCCGCTTCAGAAGGAAGGCGTCCGTGTTCGGCGAGTTGACCCCGGAGGTCGTGGTCACCGCGTTCTGAAACCGGGAGGCGCGCACCGCGTCGACGCTCTCCTCGCTGTAGTCCCACGGCCGCCCGAAGGGATAGGCGAAGCTCGTGCTCTCGCCCTCCAGCTCGCGCTCGAGGGAGGCCGCTCCCTCCACCACCTCTCGCGAGGCTTCGGTGGCTGACAGACGCGCGAGCACCGGATGGTTGATCGTGTGGCCGCCGAGCTCCCAGCCCGCGCTCTCGAGCTCGCGCGCCTGGTCCCAGGTGAGGTAGAGCTCGTCCGTCAGCGCAGTGACATCCCCACCGCTCTCCTCGAACAGCTGGGTGAGCACGCGCTCGCGATCGGCGGCGTCCGCGTCGTACTTCAGCACGCGCTTGACGCGGTACTCCAGTCTGGCGTCCCCGTCCTCGAGACAGCGCCTCAGCCCCTCGAGAGTCTCCGAGTCCTCCGACGCGGTGAGGTAGCGGCGCGCCACGACCTCGACCCCTTCGCGCTCGACGAGCCAGAAGAACAGGTGCGACCAGTTGGCGCGGCGCTCATCGAGCGGCCGGCTCTCCAGGTAGATCGTCGCGGGAATCTTGCGGACTGTCAGGAAAGGCAGGAGGCGCGTCGCGTTGTCGCGATAGCCATCGTCCATCGTGAGCGCGACCAGGCTCCTTCCGCTGGCGCCCTCCCGGAGTGAGCGATGCGACGCGCTCACCGTCCCGAATTCGTAGCGCTCCTTCAGCCACTCGAGGAGCTCGCCGAGCTTCGCCGGAGAGATCTTCATGTCGGCGGGCAGCCCGCGGTTGTCCTCGGCCTCGAGGCAGTGGCCCAGCATGATCAGGAGCCGCCTCGGCATGAGGCGATTCACGAGCGCATGCAGTCCGGTGTGGAAGAGCACGCGCGCGTAGGCTTCACGCAGGATTGCTTTGGCTTGGTGTTTCACGCGCTAGGCCCTGCTCGCCTCAACCAATCGGATCATCATCGCGATCACCATCGCACAAATACCAGCGGCTCGCATCGGTGGCGGCGTCGAGGACCGGATGGGAATCGAGCAGCGGATAGGTGTAGACGAACAGGTGGTTCTCGGCTTTCGGCGCGAGGAAGCCCGACTGAGTCAGGCAGTTCATCCACCACGAGCCGTCCACGGCCGTCGCTCTGGCCGCGAGCGCGCCGGCCTGCTCCAGCTCGTAGAGACCGACCGAGAGCGCGGCGGCGACCGCCCACTCTTCCGGCGCGAGCAGGTCGACCACCCACCCGATGCCATCCGGCTCCGTCGGCGGCTGGATGACGACGTAGCCCGCGAGAGCATTGTCCTTGTAGATCCCGATGGCCTTCTGCCGGCCCGAGGGCGCGTTCAGATAGCGCCAGTTCAAGAACTCGGCATCGCGACGCACCATCAAGTCGAAGCGCCCCTCGACGGCGCGAGAGAGCTCAGCCACCTCGGGCGGGAACGCGTCGATCGGCCGCTGCTCCCAGCCCGCACCGGCCAGCCGAATGAGACCGGCACGACGGACCGCCGACTTGCGCGCCTTCCACGGCAGCAGGATGGCCGCCAGCCGCCCCTCCTTGAAGCGCTCGCGCCGCGAGACGACATCCGTTCGGAAGAAGAAGGTCATCGGCCGAATCTTGCCGACGTTGCGCCAGCCCAGCTTGAGGAAGACCGAGGCCGAGCGGCGATTGGGATAGCCCCAGTTCATCGGCCAGCCCTGACGCCGCGTCTCGTCCTCGCACCAGCGCGCGACACGGCTCGCGATGCCGCGCTTGCGCCAGTCCGGATCCGTCATCACATCGCCCTGCTGGCCGCACGGCGCGGCGTCCGCTTCGACGCCCCGCGGGATGAAGGTCCTCGGCGAGTAGGAGAAGCCGCAGACGGGCTGCTGGTCCGGAGCGCGGAGCAGCACCGACACGGACTGGCCATGCGGGCTCTCGTCGTAGCGCCAGCGCAGATCGGACGCCCGGACGTGCTTGTCGAAGCAGCGGTTGAACAGGACGACCTGCTCATCGCGAGACTCGGAGCTACAGGGCTCCAGCTCGAGGTCGTCGTTGGAGGTCTGGTCGGGATCTGCCATGGAGGCTCAGAGCTTGACCCGGAGCCGCGTCGGACTCAATGCCCGGGTCAGGCACACAATGAAAGAGCGCGCCAGTGGCGCGCTCTCGCGTGTCTCTTGCTCAGTCCGCCTGGACCAAGACGCTCCGGTCTCGCTGGACGAGGCCGAAGGCGCGTCCGATGCGCTTCTTGAAGTACTCGGGGTTCTCCAAGTAGTAGAGCGAGCGCTCGAAGATACGGCGACCGCGAGCGGGGTAGCTGTAGTACCAGCGCTCGTAGTTCCGGACCATCTGCTTGCGCAGCTCTTCGAGCTCGATCTGAGTGAAGTTCTCGTGCTTGTAGGCCGAGCGGTTCGAGCTGACGTAGTTCTCGGAGAGGTCCGAGATGTCGATCGAGGCCTGGTAGTTGTCCCAGGACTCCGTGCCGATCAGTGGGTTGAAGACCGAGATTCGAATCAGGTCGGGTCCCGCGACCCGCAAGACCTTCTCCGTCTCCTTGATGTCCTCGACCGACTCACCCGGCGAGCCGACGATCAGGTAGACCTTGGCCCAGATGCCCGCGCGGCGGGTCATGCGAGCGGACTCGACGACCTGCTCGGCGGTCATGTCCTTCTTGAGCGTGTCCAGCATGCGCTGGCTTCCCGTCTCCCATCCGTAGTAGATACGGCGGCAACCGGCGCGGTGCATGTGCTTGAGCAGCGGGTAGTCGACGCAGTCGCCACGCGTGTTGGCGATCCACTCGAACTTCAGGCCGCGGCGCAGGATCTCGTCGCACATCTCGCGGATGCGCGCGCGACGCAGAGTCAGGATCTCGTCGACGAACAGGATCACGCCCGGATCGTAGGTCTTGATCAGGAACTCGAGCTCGTCGCAGATGGACTCGACCGAGCGAACGCGGAAGCCGCGGCCGGTGTAGTCCTTCTGGCAGAAGATGCATTTGAACGGGCAGCCGCGCGTCGTGAAGATGTAGACCAGGCGCTCGGGGTTGAGTGCGAAGTAACGATCCATCGGCAGCATGTGGCGCGCCGGCAGAGGAATGTCGTCCAGGACCTTGAGCAGCGGCGGCGTCGGGTTGTTCAGCCAGACCTCGCCCTCGCGAGCTCCGCAGAGTCCCGGGACCTCGCTGATCTCTTTCTCGTCACCGCCGTCGATGGCCTTCAGGAACTGCGCGAAGGTGTACTCGCACTCGCCCTTCAAGACCCAGTCGAAGTGACCACTGTCGAGGAAGATGCCGTGGTCGACCGTCGCGTGCGGGCCGCCCATGATGGTCGTCTTGCCGCGCTCCTTCGCATACTTCGCCCAGGCGATGGCGCGACGAATGTTCGGGGTCAGCGAGCTGAAGCCGATCACGTCGTTGCGATCGATGGCCTCGCGCATGTACTGGTCGTTGACGATGCGCTCGTCGACGAGCTCGATCGGGATGTTCTCCTTCTCGAGGCAGGCGCCCAGGTAAGTGAGTCCCAGGAGCTGCGCAACCGGGTCTTCCTGAACGTGCGGTTTTACGTAGGCCAGCAGTGTCTTTTGCATGGTGTCGGTCGGAGCGGTGGTTAGACCGTCCCTGCCCTTTGGGTGTGAATCGATGCGAGGTGAGAATCGAGACGGCTTCGGAGGCCGGAGTTCGCGGTCCGCCAGGGCATCTGAGGGTTTGCCCAATCCAGCTTCTGCTCCCAAACCTACCCCGCACGGGAGGTTTCGGCAACCTCATGCCGCAGCGGGACTTCCGCCCATTTCACCGTTCCAGAGGGCGCTATCGAGCCCCAGGCCCCCAGATCTGTAATCAGGCTGGCCGGGAGGCCAGAGCGCGCTCGTATTCCTCGAGGTATTCGGCCGTCAGGCGCTCGATCGTAAAGTGCGCTTGGAGCCGCAGATAACCCGCTTCCCCCATCGCGCGGGCCCGCTCGGGGTCCCCCAGCAGCTCCGCGATCTTTTCCGCGAAGGCCGCCGTATCGATCGGATTGGCAATCAGCCCGGTGACGCCTTCCTGGACCACTTCCTGGCTCCCGCCGAAGACCGTCGCGACCACGGGCTTTCGGTGCTCCATCGCCTCGAGGTTGACCATTCCGAAGGTATCGAAGCAGATCGAGGGCGTGACGAAGACATCCGTGGCGGCGTAGGCGCACTGCAGCTCTTCGCCGTTGAGCCAGTCCGTCGGGACGACCAGGTCGTCCACGCCGAGGTCTCGCGCGGCCGCGGCGAACTCGGAGTCGTAGACCTTGCGGTGTCCCATGACGAGCAGACGCAGCGCTGGGAAGCGCGCGCGCAAGACACCGAGCATGCGGAAGAGCTGCACGACGCCCTTCTGTTCGTGTAGCCGTCCTCCGATCGCGAGCACCTTGTTACCGACCAGCCCGAAGCGCTCCTGGAACTCGGCGAGGTCGGAGGCCGACGGTATCACGGCCTGCTCGCGAATCGCGTTGTGCACGGTTCGATCGACGCGGATTCCGTTGGCGGAGATCGCGCGCCCGAGCTCGTCCGACACGACCGTGAAGCGATCGACATCGCGCGCCAGGATCTTGGCGATGGCGCGATTGCGCCCGGGGCGGAAGCGAAAGCGCTGGCATGGAATGCACTTGGACGCGCGCGCCTGATAGTCGCGCAGCTCGCCCTTGTGCTTCTCGCCTCCGTGGAAGCAGGTCAGCTTCTGGTAGCAGAAGGTCATCACGTCGTGTGCGGTGAAGACCACGCCGGCTCCGGCATTGCGCGCGTCCGTCAACAGTCCGTAGGACAGATGCGTGTGCAGCAGGTGGCTGTGGACGATGTCCGGCTTCAGCTCGGCGAGGAGCTTCTGGAACGGCCCGCGCACTTGGCGATTGGAGAGTGCCACCCAGGCGCGGAAGCGCGCGGGATAGTCCGAGAACAACCGGTGCACCGGCGTCCCCAGGATCTCGGTACGACCGACGCTGCTCTGGTCCTGCGTACTCGAGACGATGTGGGCCTCGTGGCCCAGCTCGCGCAGACGCTCGGCCTCCTGGTACATCTGCCGGATGGACGAACCAATGCGCGGATCGTCGAGGTCATTGAGGAAGACGACCTTCACGGGGTCTCCTCCGGATCCGCGCCAACGACGCTCTCCTCGAGTGTTTCCGTGATGAGCTTCTCACCGCGGTGCTGGCGAAAGTAGAAGCCGATATAGACGAAGCACATGAGCGGCCAGATTCGCGCGAGGCTGTAGCCCCACGCTGCACCCGTCGTTGGATCGACCCTGCAGAGCAGGATCGTCGCCCCCACATAGAGCGGGAGACCGATCACGCCAACCGTCACCAGCGCCTTGATTCGCCCGGTGATGATGAAGAAGCTATCGAGCGCGACACAGAAGGCGCTCGGCACGAAGCCCACGGCGAGGATTTTTGTCAGGAGCGGAATCGGCTCGTGGTAGTCCGGCGGAAAGGCCCAGCGAGTCAGGTAGGGAATCAGCGGCAGCCCGATCAAGATGCCCGAACTGATGATTCCGCCGCCGATCAGAGTGACCTTCAGCCACTGGCGTCGGAACATGTCCATGTCCTTCATTCCGCGCAGCTCGCTCAGCGCGGGCAGTGCCGTTCGACTCACACCCTGCATCAGCATCATCGGCACGTTCATGATGCGGTGGGATGCCCAGAAGTAGGTGACCCACTCCGGGCTCGCGAAGGAGCGCACGACCAGCTGCGGGAAGACATTGAAGCCGAAGCTATCGATGTTGCGCAGGACGCCGATTCGCAGACACAGGGGCAAGCCCTTCAAGAGCGGAGCGGCGCGGAAGGCGCCCATGACCTGGCGAATGGTCGGCAAGGTGTAGCCGCCGTCCATGCGAGCCATGCCATAGATCGCGAGGCTGATGATCGAGCCGATCGCCGAGCCAGCCATGAGACCGAGCACCGGGCCGAGCGGCGAGAAAGTGACCAGTGCACCGAGACAGACGCAGAAGACTCGCACGATCTCCTGGCCGTTCTCCACCTGCGCGAGGAACTTCATCCTGCGCGTCCCCTGCAGAGCGGCCGTCACCATCTGGCGGGGAACCTCGAGCAGCGGCGAGAAGGTCAAGAACCAGGCCAGGTCCACCGGCGAGAGTCCGTCTGCGCCCGTCTGGAAGGCAGCACCACTGAGGTGCACCATCAACCGACCGATCGGAGGCAGCGCGAACCAGCCGATGATGGGCAGCGCGATGCCCATGATCACGTAGGCCTTGGTCAAGAAGGCCAGCCACTCGGTGACCTTGTTGTCGAGCCCGCGCGCGACGGCGCCGGCGACCTGAGTGACGGTTCCCTGAAGGATGCCGATGTTGACGAGCAAGCCGAGACCGGCGTACATCGCGACGGCGGTGTAGTACTCGCCCTGCAACTTCGAGCCGAGCAGGAAGGCCAGCGCCAACAGGCTCGCCAGGCCACCCGCACTGTTCAACGCCGCGCCAATCTGCAGCGCCGCAGAGTTTCGCACGAACCGATTCGCCAGCATCCGCTTGATCACGGCTCGGTCCCCTAGAGGGCCTCCCGATAGATCGCGGCGACGCACTCGGCGTTTCCATCCCAGGTCTGCGAGCCCGCGTACTTCCGGCCGGCCGCGCCCTGCGTCTCACGAAGCTCACCATCGGAGAGCAGTCGGTCGAGCACCGGCTCGATCGCGTCGACCGTCTGCTCGACGAGGAAGCCCGTCTCGCCGTCGACGATCGCATCCTCCGCACCGCAGTCGAGGGTGCCGATCGAGGGCGTTCCACTGGCCGCGGCTTCGAGATAGACGATCCCGAAGCCCTCGAACCCGCCGTCCTCGGCGGTCACGGGCGTGTGCAGGAAGACCTCCGCGCGCTGCAGCAGCTCGATCTTGTGTTGCTCTTCGATGTTGCCCAAGAAGTGAACGCGGTCTTCCAGTCCGCTCTCGCTGACCAGCCGATGCAGCTGGTCCTCGTAGGCATCCCCACTCCGGTTGCCCACGATGAAGTGGTGCAGGTCGGGATGCTTCGGAGCGATACGGCACCAAGCCGCCAGTGCGAGGTGCAGTCCCTTGCGTTCTTTCAGCTCGCCGATCGAGAGCGTGAAGGCGACGTCCGACCAGGGCTGCCCCTCGGTCCGCCGCTCCTCCTCGTAGTTCTCGACGTCGACGCAGTTGGGAATCACGTGGACGCGCTCGGGATCCAGACCGCGGCTCTGCATCAGCTCGAGCAAGCGGCGCCGCGTGTATCGACTGACCGAGATCATCGCGGCGAAGCGACGGTAGGTCCAGGCGGCGAGCTTCGAGTGGCGCGGCGCGAGCAGCGGCTGGACGGTGTACGTCCCGTGCGCGGTCGCGATGCAGGGAACGCCTGCGAGCTTGGCACCGAGCAGGCCCGCCAGGCTGTGCGGGTAGTCCTTGATGGCGTGGACGAGCTGCGCGCCGCGGGCGCTCCTCCAGATTCGCCAGGTGGCGATCAAGAGGTTCGGCCAGAAGCGCGTCGGCGACATGTGGAAGAAGTAGTCCGGCGGGAGTGCGACGGAGAGCTTCCAGTGCTTCGGGATCTGGCTCGACGTCGGGCGGTGCTTGCGCGCCAGCAAGACCTCGACCTCGAGCCCGGGGAACTCCGCTTCGAGAGCGGCGATGAGACACATCGCGTAGCGCCCGACGCCGTCGAGGTCGGACAGCGAGTCCGTGAGGAAGAGGACCTTCAAACGCGGGCCGCCATCCAGGACAAGAGGCGCTCGGCGCGCGCATCCCAGCTGATGTCCTTGACGCGCGCACGCCCGCTCTTCGCCATCGACTCGCGTAGGTCTGCGTCACCCATCAGGCGCTCGATCCCCGCCGCCAGCGTCTCGTCGCTGTCCGCAGCGACGAAGACGGCATGCCTCTCGTCGATCAGGATCTCGCGCAGTGAGGGGAGCTCGCTCGCAACAAGAGGTAGTCCGGCGGCCATGGATTCGAAGGCTTTGAGCGGTGAGGTGTAGCGCGCGCTGATTTCAGGAGTGGACCGGTTCGGGATCACGCCGAGGTCCCCCGCCGCGAGATACAGACCGATGCGTTCCGGAGGTTGGAAGCCCTCCAAGCGAAGGTTGGTGAGCCCCTCGGTGATCGGCCGGAGACGCTCCACATCGGACTTCATCCCACCGGCGATTACAAACTCGAGTTGGGGCAATCTCCACGCCGCACCGATCAAGTGCTGCACGCCTTTCCAGGTCATCAAGCCGCCCGTGTAGACGACCACCTTGCTGTCGGGCGAGATGCCGAGCTCCGCGCGCGCTGCGCTCTTCTCCGGCATGCGGGCGATCTGCCCCGCGTCGACGGCATCGTGTTCGACAGTGATCGCTTCGGCCGGGATTCCCAGCGCTTCCAGGTCTGCCCGTACGCCGCCAGAGATCGCGACGACTCCCCGCGCGCCGCGCGCCGCTTCGAGGAGCCACTTGCGGCGCAGCCGACCGGCCGGGACACGGTGAATCTCGAGGAAGACGGCGCTCTTCTCAGAGCGAACGAGGCTGCGCGCCGTCTCCAGCTCCCGCGACAAGACCCAGGCGTCCGCCGCCTGCTTGCGAATCCAGCTGGCCGCGTTGCTCGCGAAGGACAGCTCCTGGATGCGAGCGGGAACGAACTGCGCCCGCGTCGGAAAGCGATCGATCAGGTCCACGTTCGGGAGCGCCACGACCTTCGGCCGCGGACCATCCGGCACTCCGTAGTAGTCGAAGAGGTCCTGCCCCTCGGGCAGGCTCGGAGTCGGATTCCGCTGCGCGTGGAGCAGCGTCGTCGAGATCTCCGCGCGCTCGAAGGCCGCCGCGACCTTGGCGACCTGCAGTGACTGTGCGCGCTCGGAAGGCATCCGCGCGTTGGCGACCAAGACGAGGCTTCCGGGCGAGCTACTCATCCTCGCTCAGCGGCTCTTCGAGCTCTTCATCCCCACCGATACCATCGGCGTAGCCGAGATTGCCGAGCAGCTCCTCGGCCTCCTCGTCGCGGTGTGAGGACATGACCGCTTCCTTTGCGATCGGCAGGGAGCTGTTCCACTCGCGCAGTGCAGCCAGCAGTCGCGAGACCTGCTCGTGGCGCGGATCGAAGAGGTTGTTCAGCTCCTCCGGATCGGTCTCCAGGTCGAACAGCAGCGGCTCGCGAATCGGTTGTTCCCAGCCTTCATCGTCGGGCTCGTAGTCCAGGCACTCGCGCGAGATGACGAGCTTCCAGCGCAGGTCTTGAATCGAGAGCGCCGGGCCACTCTCGGCGAAGCTGAACTCGCGCTGCCACTCCGTCTCGCCGCGCACCAGCGGCAGCAAGCTCCTCCCGTCGACGCGGTGATACTCGATCTCGTCGCCCTCGGTCGGAAGGCTCGGCAGCTCCAGCCCCATCAGGTCGCACAGGGTCGGCATCAGATCGACACTGTCCACGAGCGGCTCGACTCTCACGCCGCCCGGCAGGTGCCCGGGCCAACGCATGATCAGAGGAATCTCGAGGTTGGTCTGGTACATCCAGTTGTGCTCCCAGACGCCGTGCTCGCCCAGCTCCTCGCCGTGGTCGGAGGTCACGACGACGATCGTGTTCTCCAGGACCCCCGCTCGCTCGAGCTCGTCGAGCACCGAGCCGATCGCGTGGTCCGCCTGCGTCACACCGGCGTAGTAGAGGTTGCGAATCTGCTGCTTGTCCGCTTCCGTCGGCTCGTACTGCCCGGCTTCGATCGCGTAGCGGTGCTCCGCGTAGAAGGCTTCGATCGGGCCGTCGTAGTCGGGATCGACGTAGCGCTCGCGGAACTCCGGGTCGGGGTCGTAGGGCGTGTGCGTCGAGTAGAGATGCAGGAAGGCGAAGAAGCGCTTGCCCTCCGCATTCTCGGCCAACCACTTCTCGGCCGTCGTGCCCGCCTTGTTGTAGTCGAGCCTCTGCGTGAGCTTGTTCCAGACGTTGAAGAACACGAGGTCCGTACTCAGGAGGCTCCAGCTGCTGCTGCGATGGACCAGCTCGTGTCCTTTGAGCGCCTCGCAGTAGAGGTCGATGCCGAGCAACAGACCACTGCCCTTCGTCACCGCTCCCGTCATGAAGGCCGCCGTCACGAAGTCGTCGCTCTCGAGCTCCGCACCCGACGAGCGCTTGGCCGTCTTGAAGTGCAGCGGCATGGTCGTGTTGATCCCGATCGCCCACTGCATTCCGGCTTGCAGCTTCAACATGCCGTGGCGACGCGGATACTTGCCCGTCAAGAAGGAGCCGAAGCTCGACCACGTGAAAGGCGCCTGCACGCGCGCGTTCTCGAACAGGACGCCCTGGTCCGCCAGACGGTCCATCACCGGCGTGGCGACGCGCTCGTTTCCATAGGCGCCGATCACGTCCGCCCGCAGAGCATCGACGACGATGAAGAGCACGTTGGGCAGGTCGCGATTCGACTCGTCCAGGTCGCCCTCTGAATTGCTGGAGAGCAGAGCATGTTCCTGCCAGAGGAATACCGAGCCGCCGAGAGCGGCGACCACCCACAGCGGGAGCGCGAGCCTGGACAGTGCGCGAGTGCCCGGGCCGAACAGGCGGCTCAGTCCGAAGACCACGGCGACCGAGAGCAGGAACAGTCCGGCGGTCGAAGCGAGGCGTTCGGGCGAGGTGGCGGAGTAGCCCGAGAAGATGAACTCTCGCGTGCTCCAGTAGACCTCGAAGAAGAGTCCCACGGTCAGGCCGAAGAGCAACGAGCCGCGTCCGGGTCGGCGACCGAGCAGCGAGAGCAGCAGCTCCAGGGGCACGAGGAGCAGGCCGAAGAAGGCCGTGTAGACGAGGACCGAGGCGGCCACTCCGCCCAGCTGTCCGGCGAGCGGAATCTCCTCGAGCAGGCGCAGGTTGGCCGCGACGCCATCGACCAGGCCGACGATCAGGCCCACCGTCAGGGCGCTCCGCACCCCGCGGCCGAGAGCGCCCGCGGGAGCGCCCTCATCAGTAGAGGCTTCGGTGGATTGAGACTGGGACGAGTTCACGCGAGAAGTCTACCGCCGGAGAGCCGGTGCTCGAACGCGCTTCCGTCCGAGCGCCGGTAAAGATCGAGGCGAGGGCTCATCTCTTGAGGAAGGTCCAGAAGGAGTTGAGCAGAGGCCGCGGATCCTCGTAGGTCTTTCTCTGCAGTCGCCTCACGCCTTGAGTGACCGTGAAGTCGAGCATCGAGAAGGCTACGCAGAGCTTGACCCAGACTCCGGCCATGAGCCCGAAGTGCTTTCGGAAGTAGGACAGCCGATTCTTGTGCCATTCGGGGATGAAGGAGCCGTACTTGGACGTGCTGGCGCCCTCGTGGTGCAGCACTTTCACATCGGCGAGGTAGCGCGTCTTCCAGCCGTCCTGTGCCATTCGGAGCGAGAGGTCCACGTCGTTGAAGAACAACCACAGCTCTTCGTCGAAGACGCCGACCTGCTCGATCACATCGCGGCGCACCAGGAGGCAGGCGGCCGGCGGCTGGTCGATGTCGCGCTCGTCGCTGTGGTCCCACTCCATCATGAAGTAGCGCACCAGCTCGCCACTCTTCGGGAACCAGCGCTCGAACGGCGTCCCGAAGTAGAGCGGGGTCCAGATCGTCGGGAAGCGCATGCAGGCGGTCTGCACGGAGCCGTCCGGGTGAACCAGCTGCGGCGCAACCCCGCCATAGTCCGGATGCTCTTCGAGGAACTCGACCATCTTCACGAGCCCATCGCTGATGATCTCGGTGTCCGCGTTCAACAGAAGTACGAAGCGTCCGGTCGCCAGCGCGATGCCCTGGTTGCAGCCGATCGCGAAGCCCTCGTTGGCCGCGTTGCGCTGCAGCTTCACCTCGGGAAACTCATCGGCGACCATATCGGCCGAGCCGTCCGCGCTGCCGTTGTCGATCACGATGACTTCCGTCTCCGGCTTGTCCGCGCGCTGAATCGAGTCCAGGCAGGCGCGCAACAGACCGACCGTGTTCCAGGACGGTATGACGATCGAGAGCTCCACTACACGGGCTCCTTCGCGCTCTGCATCTCGCGTACCAGGCGCGCCATCAGTCGATCGACCTCATGGTCGCGCGCCACGATCGAGCGCAGGTCCTCCCCCAGACCAGCCTTCGCTTCGGAAGAGAGGCTGAGCAGCCTGTCGATTCGATCGGCCAGAGCGTCGGCATCGCCGACCTCGAACAGGAGGTCGTCCGCACGAGCGCCCAGCTCGCTGAACAGTGCGGGGAAGCTGTCGTTGCAGGTCACGACCGGGCGGCGCGTCGCCATCGCCTCGAGCACGACCTTGTCGACGCTCCCGGTCAGGCTCGCGCTCACCAGCAGACTCGAGCGCCGGTAGAGCGCCGCGATGTCGGGATAGGGAACCTCGCCCAGGAGCTCCACACGTCCGGCCAGAACGCCGCGCTCGATCTCCGTGCGGACGGAGGAGATCAGCTCGTCGTCGCCCTGGGCCAGCGCCCCGCCCGCGAAGTCGAGCCGCAGGTCTCGTCCGCCGGCGACCAGCTTCGAGACCGCGGCCAGAATCGTGAGTGGATCCTTCGCCCGCGTGAGCCGTCCGACCGTCAAGAGGCGCGGCGGCTCCTCGGGCAGCTCGCCGCGGTCGTCGAAGTGTTCGAGGTCGATGCCGTGACCGGTGACGAGCTTGAGCGGAGAGTCGAGGCGCAGCGACTCGTCGCTCGCCGTGAACATGCGGTCGACGATCGTCGCCGCTCGCCGGAGCCGCGCATCGACGCCCTTGTGCGTGTACCAGAGGAACAAGCCGGCGCCTCGCTTGCGCGCAGGCTTCTCGGCGACCAGCGCATAGCGCGGAACCATGTGCGCCAGCACCGTGTCGAAGCCGTCCTCGTCGAAGGCCTCGTTCAGGATCTTGCGGTAGCGCAGGTAGCGCATCACGACGCCCTTGCGCCCCACCTCGCGCACGTCGACGTTGTCCGGCAACCCGGAGAGTTCTCCGACCTCGAGCGCGACGACGCGGACACTCTCGCACTCCTTGGCGAGGCCGCTGATCCAGCGCGAGACGAACCCGAGCACCGCGTCTTGAGCGTCGATCACTTGAGTCAGGAAGAGTAGCTTCACGCGCGCACCAGCTCCTCTCCGACCAGGCGTCCCAGACCCTCTGCATACTCGCCGATCACGCGACCGTACTCGAACTGCTCCGCGGTCTCGCGCGCCGTGCGTCCCATCCGGAGCCGCTGCTCCTCATCCTCCAGGACGCGACCGAGCGCACGCGCCAGGCTCTGCGCATCGAAGTCCGCACAGGCTCCGTTCTCACCCTCGCGCAGGACCTCGGCCATGATCCCGACGGGCGTCGAGACCGAGGGCACGCCGCAGGCCATCGCTTCGATCGTCACGCGCGGTCCACCCTCACAGGTCGACGCGCACACGCAGGCACGGCTCCTCCGATACACGTTGGCGAGGTCCTCTTGCGTCTCCACCCAATCGAGGAAGCGCACCTTGTCGTGAATCCCGCGCTTGCGTGCGCGAGCTTCCGTCGCTGCACGCAGCGGTCCACGGCCCAAGAACAGCGCGGTCGTCGCGCGTCCCTCCTCGGCCAGGAGCGCCAGCGCGTCGATGATTCGCGGGAGCCCCTTGTTGCCCACCATGCGTCCGACGAACACGACATCCTGATCGAACTCCGGCTGCTCGCTCTCGCTCGGCTTGAAGTTCTCGAGGTCGATGTAGAGCGAGTGCAGTACGTGAATCTTTTCGTCCGGGACGCCCCAGCGTCGCAGGAGCGCCGGCATCTCGGTCGCATTCACCACCCGAAAGCCGAGCGCGCGCTTCTTCGCTCGGCGCACGTAGGCACGCGCTACCCGACGATCGATCAGCTCGCGCAGATCGGCAGCAACCGGTACGCCGGGCACGTGGTGAATCTCGGAGAGGTACGGCACTCCGGTGGCGCGCGAGAGCGCGGCGGAACCGAGGCCGTTGTAGAACCAACCGTAGTCGTGGCTGACGATGAGCGAGTGACCGTGCTCCTTCACCAGCTCTTCGCCGCGACGCCGAATGAACGAGACCATCTTTCTCCGCCCGCAGTTGGCCGGGTGAAAGAAGACGTTGTCGTGGATGCACTCCACGGTGATCGGTCGGTCCGGGCGCGGCGTCAGCACGTCGATGCGCTCGAAGTAGCGCGAGAACTCTGCCTGCATCGTGTGGAAGGGGCCCTTCTCGCCGACGGCAACCTGGCGATCTCCACTGACCATCAGGAGGCGCATGCGACCTCCTTGAGCACCAGCTCGTAGAGACTCTCCAGGCGATCGGCCAAGCTCTCCGCGGAGTAGCGCTTCGACACCCGCACACGAGCGCGCTGCCCCATCGCTGCTGTCTCCGCGGGATTGGAGAGCATCTGGTCGAGCCCGAACGCGAGCTCGGTCGGCGCCTCCCCGACGAAGCCTGTTCGTTCGTGGGCGACGATCTCGCTCACGCCTCCGACCGGTGTTGCCAGGGCCGGAAGCGCCGCCGCGGCGGCTTCGATCAGCGCGACGGGCAGGCCCTCCGAGAAGGAGGTCAGCATGACCGCATCGAGCTCGGCATAGATCGCGGTCATCTCGTCCACGGCGCCCAGCATATGCACGCGCCTGGCGTGTGCTTCTTCCAGTCCGCCAATTCTGCGCTCCAGGCCGCCGCGCTCGCTTCCGTCACCGACGAAGACGAGGTGGAGCTTGGGATAGCGCTCGGCCATGAGCTCGAACACATCGACCGCAACCTGCGGCTGCTTGACCGGCGCCAGGCGACCGATCACGCCCAACAGGAAGTCGTCCTCGGCCGCTCCGATCTGTCGCCGAAGCGCGCCGACTCCCGAACGCGGATGCCCGAGCCCGAGCAGGTCCGTGAGCTTCGCGCCGGGCGGAATGACGACCAGCTTCTCCTCGCTCGTAACCTCGAGCCGAACCAGGTCGTCGGCGGTCGCGTGCGAGACGGCGACGATTCGGTCGGTCTCGACGGCCAGCTTCCTCTCGCGACGGATCAGGAGCTTGGAGACCGGCTCGGGGAAGTAGCCCTCGAAGACGTGACCGTGAAAGGTGTGCACGCGGCCGATTCCCTGGAGTTCGCGACTGGCGCGTCGCCCGACCATCCCGGCCTTCGTCGCGTGCGTGTGAACCAGCTCGGGCCGAAAGCTCTCGAGCTCCTTGCGCAGAGCCCGCTCCGCTCTCCGATCTCCGAGCGGATTCAGGCCGCGCGAGAGCCCCGGCACGCGCACGACGTCCAGGCCTGCTTCGCGAACGGTCTCGAACAGATCCCCCTCGCCCGGTTCGGGGCTACCCACGAACAAGCGCAGCTCGTGACCGCGGTCACGTAGGATGGGGTCGCTGGCTAGAACTTGCCGCGACGGCCCGCCCAGGTTCAGCCGCGTCAGCACGCGTGCAATGCGCATGCCCGCAATCTCACTCGAACAGGCTGAGGTGGTACAGGACCAAAACGGTATACGTTCCGGATGCCACCCAAAGACCAATGCGCGCCAAGTAGAAGTTCTTGTGAACGCACAGCACCAGAACGGCGAGTGTAATCAAGGCCGACTTGTAGAGCACGAAGGGCGCGCGGCCCTGCTCGAGCAGCCAGTCGGCGATCGGATTCAGCTCGACGCCTCCGGCTTGCAGGTGCACGAGGGTGAAGTAGCTGTCGCCCACGTTCATCAGGCAGACCCAGACGGCCATGATCCAGAGGCGCAGGCTGTAGCGATCCACGAAGGTGCCCTCGCGCTCCTCGTTGCGACGCACCTTGCGGCGCCGGCCGCCCAGGAAGGAGTACTTCGAGAAGCGCGGCGTCGGCTGGTCGCGTCGATCGCTTCCCCGGTGGGAGAAGTCGAAGTCGTCGTTCGCGGAGGCCGAGCCCCCATCGGGAGACAGCCCGCTCACGAAACTCCTCCCATCATCGATTCGAACATCTTCATCCAGGGGCTCAGGAGCCACTCCTTCGCATCCGCCCTATCGTCCCGCCCGAGGCCGCATCTGAAGCCGGCTCCGGAGGACAGGACTAGGGCTTCTCCGACCCGGCGGGATCGTCGCCCATCTCGGGCACCGGGGCATCGGAGTCCTCGAAAGGCAGCTCCGGGCCCTCGTATTTCGGGTGTCCGGGCGGGTACCGACCCGCCGGAAGATCCTCGAGACCGGTGTCGTGACCCGTCAGCCCCTCGACGCCCTTGGGCGGATCCCAGTGGTCACAGCGGTAGGGCATCGTGTAGACACTGCCCGATTGCCAGGGCCGGCGCAGCGCAGCGGGAGGGATGCGCTCCACGACAACATCCTCGATCAAGAGCTCGTCGAGCTCGTTCCAGCCGTCGAGCCAGAGGTAGCGCTTGTGCGGCAGGAAGCACTTCTCCCCGAGCGGCTGCTTGCCCTCGAAGTCCATTGTCCACCAGCGAATGTGCGGTGCCTTGGCGACCGTCGAGTCCGGAAACGCGAAGCGAATCTGAACGACGCTGTTGGCGACCGGGTCGACGATCAGGTGGAACTCGTAGACCTCGCCGAACTCCTCGACCATCCACGGGTAGTAGTTGATCATCATGTCTTCGGGCAAGCGGAGCGCGTACATCTCCAGCGTGCCGACCTCCGACTGCTCTTCGCGCATGAAGGCCAGGCGCCCGTTCATGGCCTTGAGCGAGTACGGCATGGTGCCCGTCAGTCGCTCGAGGCGAACGCGCGAGCGCGCCGTCCGGTAAGACTTCGCGGTCCGCAGGAAGCCGCCGCGCATCTCGCGCCAGGCCAGCTTGTCGAACATGATCTCCCGCATGAAGTCGGGGCCCGTCAACGAGGGCTTGGCCCACTCGCTGTACACGTAGCCCGCCTTCTCGACGTTGAAGTGGCACAGGCGCGGCTCGTAGTGGTGCACGACCCACGGGTTCTTGCCCTTGTAGGAGTTCATCTTGCTCGTGGCGAGCATGTCGTAGCGGAAGCCGCCCAGCTTCATGTACTCCTCCCAGCCACCCGCGGCGTCGATCAGCCGCGTGATCATGGCCTCGCCCTTCTCGATGGCGGCGGGATCGTCCCAAGCCGCGGAGATCGGGATCGGGGGCAGGACGGGGTGCAGCGCCTTCCTCATGCCGCCCTTCTCCAGGGGGATACCCGTCACGCGCTGGGCGGTGGCGGGCAAGGAGCAGGCACACAGGAAGAGGACGATGGCGAGGGGTCTTACGAGAGACCGTCCGCGAACGATGACTGAGCGATTCATGACAGTAGAGGCTACCCCGCTGGGGGCGGAGTCGGAAGGGCGGTGAGCTGGGTTGCAGGCAGCGCAGGCGGTCCTCGGAACTGCCTGGCTTCGGTGTTGCTGGACGCTGTTAAGGCTCGCGGCAGACGAGGGATAGGGCCGAATTCTGGTGAGGATGCCCCGGATCCGCCTGAAGCGTACCTAAGTTCTGCTCCGGGCGAGGCCCCGGAGACCTCCGACAACACTCAACCCAGTCAGTTTGTGAGGGTACGTGGTGGCGGCTTCAAGTGTTGACCCCGCCTACCCCTCTCTCGAGCCCGCCACCTCACGGTAGATGGCCAGGGTCTCCTCGACCATGCGGTCCAGCCCGAAGACCTCGAGCACCCGAGCGCGGCCCGCCTGGCCGAGCGTCTCGCAGAGCTCCCCGTGAGCGGCCAGACGCTTGAAGCCTTCCGCCAGCGCCGCGTCGTCCGAGGGCTGAACGAGCAGGCCGGTCTCTCCATCGATGACCACTTCGGGCACCGCGGAGACGCCCGAGGCGAGGACCGGTAGGCCGGCCGCCATGGCTTCCAGGAAGACGAGCCCGAGGCCCTCCCAGAGGGAGCTCATGACGAAGACATCGGAGAGCGCGATCAGCGCGGGCACGTCGCGTCGGATGCCCGCGAAGACGCAGCTCTCGCCGAGCTCGAGCTCTCTCGCCAAGGCCTCCGCGCGCTGGCGGCCATCGCCGAAGGGATCGTCTCCGACCAGCAGCAACCGAATCGAGTCGTCGCTGGCGCGCGCGCGCGAGAAGGCTCGCAGCAAGACGTCGTGCGCCTTCTGGGGTGCGAAGCGCGCGACGCAGATGAACACGCGGTCGTCCGGCTCGAATCCGAACTCGGCGCGCGCGCGATCGCGCTGCTCCCTCGGAACGGCCGCGGCCTCCATGAACGGCGCGGGATCGATGCCGTAGTAGACGCGACGAAGTGCGCGATGCCGCACTCGGCCGAACTCCTCGACGAAGCGACCGACGTGATCGGAGAGCACGATCGTCACTCGCGGGAGGTTTCCGAGCACGCCGTGAACGAGCGAGACGACCGGGCGCTTGAGCACCTGCTCGTCGTTGTGCTTGCCCGAGATCAGGCGACTCCGGTTGCCCGAAACCGTCGCCAAGACGGAGACGAGCGCATCCGCTTTCAAGAGGTGCGAGTGAACGATGTCGGCGCTGCGCATGGCGCGGAAGAGCGGTCCGAAGAGCGGCTTGGCTCGCTCGACGAGGGACGCGCCGGCGCTCCGAAAGTCATCGGCGAGCGTCCCCATGCCCTTCAGGTAGAAGACCGAGACCTCGTGTCCGCGCACGCACTGTCCGCGCACCTGGCTCAAGAGGTGCATCTCTGCCCCGCCGACGTCGAGCGTCGTGATCACGTGAACGAGCTTCACAGGAGCTCCTCGTAGACCGCGTGCAGGCCGCGCACCATCGACTCGACACCGTAGTCCTCGACCACTCGCGCGCGTGCGCGGCCCCCCATGGACTGGCGCTCTTCCGGTGAGAGCTCGAGCACGAGGCGCATCGCACGCGCGAGGTCGGTCGGCGACTCCACGTCCGCGAGGGCTCCGGTCTCTCCCTCGACGACCAGCTCGCGGACGCCGTCCACTCGGGTTCCGACGACGGGCTTCGCACTCGCTCCCGCTTCGAGGACGACGTAGGGCATCCCCTCCCAGCGCGAGGGAACCACGACCAGATCCGCGGTCTGCATGAGCGCCGGCAGGTCGTTGCGCCAGCCCAGGAAGTGCACGCGCTCGGAGGTGCCCAGCTCGACGGCGAGCGCCTGGAGCTCGGCCTGCCACTCGCCGTGTCCCGCCAGGAGCAGGTGGAGCTGTTCGAGCCCCGGCTCGGCGAGCGCGCGAATGGCCAGGTCTTGTCCCTTGGCGCTGTTCAGCAGGCCGGCGAGGAGCGCGAGCGGTGCGCTCTCCGGCACGCCGAGCCCGGCGCGCGACAGGCCCTCACCCGCGAGCCAGTCCGAGGCCTCGATTCCGTTGGCGACCACGCGCACGCGCTCGCCCGCAATCACGCCCGCGGCGCGGATCGTCTCGGCCTCGCTCTCGCTGACGGCCACCATGCGATCGGTCCGCGCGCCGAGGTGCGACTCGATGCAGCGGTAGATCGCGCGCTTGCCGGGCGAGAACATCGCCGAGAACAGGAAGGCAAATGTGTGCGGCGTGTGTACGCGCTGGCCCACTCCCGTGGCGAGCGAGGCCCTGCGCCCCAGCACGCCGGCCTTGCTGCTGTGTGTGTGAATGATGTCGGGACGAACGTCGCGGAGGATGCGCTTGAGCGAGCGGTAGTGTCCGTAGTCGGTCACCGGACTGACCTCGCGCACCATCGGCAGCATCGTGACCCGCGCGCCCTCTGCCTCGAGCGCCGTCAGGTCTTCGCGAAAGGCCGGCTCGCGCTCGGCCGACGCGACCAGGTGAGTCTCGACGCCCTCGCGCAGGAGACCACGCGTGACATCGACGATGTGTCGTCGGGTCCCGCCGATGGTCGATTCCATCACCTGAAGTACACGCATGCGTGAGGGGCCAGCCGATTCGGATCAGTGAGCGCCTGTTCCGCGCGCGACGGCGAAGACGGTCAGGATGATGATGACCAGGTCGAGCAGCACCGAGCGGTTCTCGATGTAGTAGATGTCGTAGTCGAGGTTCTGGTGGATCGCAAAGCGACGGCCGGAGGAGATCTGCCAGAGCCCCGTGATGCCGGGCTTGGCACGCAGGCGCTCGCGGTCCAGCGCGTCGTACCTCTCGACGATGAACGGCATCTCGGGACGAGGTCCGACGATGCTCATCTCGCCGCGCAGGACGTTGAGGAACTGCGGAAGCTCGTCGAGGCTGTAGCGCCGCAAGAAGCGCCCGATCGGCGTAATGCGCGGATCGTTCGAGGAGTTTGGCGTGGGAGCATCTGCGCTCGACTCCACGTACATGGTCCTGAACTTGAACATGCGGAAGGGCTTGCCGTCCTTTCCGATGCGCGTCTGCATGAAGAACACGGGACCTTCGGACTGACGCCGGATCAGAACCGAAGCGAGCACGAAGGCCGGCAGGAGGGCGGTGATGAAGATCGTCGAGAGCACCAGGTCGAGGATCCGCTTGGCGATCGCCGTGAAGATGGCCAACTGCCGATCCGGGCGCGAGATCAGCGGGATCGAGTCGAGGTTCTCGATCTTCACGCGCTGGGACATCAAGTGGTAGAAGCGCGGGACGACCCGGAAGGTGACTCCGCTCGCCTCCAGCGTCTCGATGATCTCCATGACGCGGCTCTCCGAAGTCTCGGGCAGAGCGACGAAGACCTCGTGCACCTTGTGCTCGGCCACCAGGCGGACCAGGTCGTCGAAGGTGCCGTGGACGGGCGAGTTCTCGATCGTGGTACCGACCTCGTCTTCGCTCTCGGTCATGAAGCCCACGAAGCGCAGGCCGAGAGTCGGGACGAGGACGAACTTGCGCTGCAACCACTGGCCCGTCTCACCGGTTCCGAGAATCAGGACGTTGCGGTTTCCGATTCCTCGGCGGTGCAGGTACTGGATCGCCCGGAAGGAGGCGAAGCGGCTGATCGAGGTTCCCACGCCGATGAAGACGAAGGTCATCATCAGAGTGACGCGGGAGAAGGAGGTCGGGCTCAGGTTCAGGTGGAAGACGTCGTAGAGCGGCTGCAGGATTCCGTAGACGCCGTGCGTGGACTCCTGCTCGGTGGGTCGGAACATCGCAATCACCGTGACGACGATGACGAAGCCGACGATGGTGCTCTTGGCGATGGCCTCGAACTCCTCGACGTTGAGCAGGCTCTTGACCGAGCGGTACATCCCGAAGCTGTGGAAGACGAGGATGCTGACCACGCAGGTCAGCCCCCAGAGCTCGTAGTAGATCTCCATCGACGGCGCCTTCGTCGTCGACTCGAACCTGGACATCACCTCGTGGGCGGCGACGCAGGCGACCAGGACCACGACCACATCGAGCAGCATTTGGAGGCCCTGGAACAGGGGTCCGAAGTGTCGTCGGGCGAAGGTGCCAGCGGAGGTCATGGGGTGGGATCGTGAGTGTCGACCAGGCCCGGCCTAGGCGGGGCGCTGGGTGCGTTCTCGGAGGTGAGAGGGGGGCGAGAGCGGCTACCGCTAATAGTAATCGGGTCTCAGGCTGCCGCAGCGGTTGAGGACTCCGTTCGCTGTGCTTTTTTCGGCCTCTGGAGGGGCCTCTCTGGAGGCGGCCTGCCCAGAGCGGACTAGGAGAGCCAGGCCGAGCGACGCAGCAAGGCCGGAATCGTATCGGCAGCGCGGCCCGCCTGAGCTGGATAGTGCTCTTTAAAAGCGGTCGAGCCGCCTCTCCAGACCCCGTCGGTCACCGCTCGCAGCGCTGCCCACGGCACTCCAGAACTCCGGGCCACGAGCGCGGCGGACGCCGTCTCCATGTCCGCTACCGGGGAGCCGAGGTAGGCCCGCGCCAGGCGCATGCGGCGCCAGGGGCTGATGGCCGGTCGATCGGCGGTCAGAAAGAAGCCGCGGCGGCCAGGGACCACCTCGGACCAGGCCTCGAGCAGGACGGGCTCGGGGGTGACCTCGCGGGTCTGGCGGATGGCCGAGTCCGACTGAACGGCGCGCTCGCAGTGAACCAGGGTGCCGGCGGGCATGTCGCGCTTGAGTCCCCCACAGACTCCGACGCAAAGGAGCGCGCGCTCCGCGCCCTCCGTGATCAGCCTCGTCGCCGCTCGGGCCGCCAGCACCTTGCCCACTCCGCCCACGCAGGCCAGCGCCTCCACCCCCTCGATCGAGAGCTCCAGGATCTCGAGTCCGTGGCCCTCGCGCACGCCGACCCGAAAGTCGCGGAGCTCTCCCAGCTCTTCGGGGAGAGCGCACAGGATCCCGACGGTTCCCGCAGCTCCAGTGCTCGTTCCGGAATCCACCATCCGCTCTATTCTGCCCGTCCAAGACCCGAGCGGCGCTACTTGGGACCCGATTAGCGCGGTATATTGTTCGGTCCAAAGCCAGGCACCCGCCGCTGCGGAGACGGGAACCGCCCCTGACCCGCTCGGACTCTCTCGGACACCCGCGGCCCCCGACCGGATTCGACTTCGAACGCCGCTCACCCCGCTTACCTCGCCCCCCACGCAAGACATGAGGATCGCTATTACCGGAGCCACGGGCTTCATCGGCCGCTACATGGTCCACGGCATGATCAATGCCGGACACAGCGCTCGAGCCCTGTGCCGCCCCGGGCGCGAAGACGCCCTCGACCTTCCGGAGACCGGCGACGTCGAGGTGCACATCGGCGACCTGACCGATGAGGCTTCGCTCGAAGGCTTCATGAAGGGCGTCGACGTTCTGATTCACCTGGCCAGCGCGCACGACCACTTCTCCGACGAGGTCATGCAGACGGTCAACGTGCGCGGCTCGGAGTACCTGGTCGACGAGGCGAAGCGCAACTCGCCGAAGGCCAAGCTCTTCATCATCTCCTCCGCCGTCATTGGTCAGCCGGTCTACAGCTACTACCGCGACTCGAAGCGCGTGCAGGAGAAGGTCTTCCGCGGCTCGGCCATGGACTGGGCCTCCTTCCGCCCGACGCTCGTCTATGGCAAGGGCGACGACCGGCACACCGCCAACCTCCTGCGCAGGTGCTCCAAGCAGAGCGGTACCTACTGGGTCCCGCACAGCGGCAAGTCCAAGATCAATCCCGTGCACGTCGAGGACGTCGTCGAGGCCATCCTCAAGTTCTTCAACTTCGAGCGCGGAGTCGACTGCGTCTACGAGCTCGCGGGTCCGGAGGGCATTCCCTTCAACGAGTTCGTCGACCTCACCATCCAGGCCGCCGGTGGAAAGCTCAAGCGGCGCAACATCCCGCGCAAGTGGGCCAACCGCTTGATCTTCCTCAAGGGCCTCGTGACCGACAACTCCGAAGACCGTCGTGCGTCGGCCTACTTCTCCCTGCACCACGACCACGACATCACCAACGCGGTCTACGAGCTCGGCTGGAAGCCCCGCACCTACGCCGAAGGCATCGCCGAAGTCGCGCAAGGCGACTGGTGGCGCGCCTAACCCGCGAAGGTGAGATACCGCGCTCGGCGCATCTCTAAACTTTCAGGTCCCACCAAGTTGCTGTGCAACTTGGTGGGACCTGAAAGTTTAGAGATGCGCCGAGCGCGGTATCTCACCTTCGCGGTGGACTCAGTCGTCTTCGCGGAGCTTCGCGAGGACGGAGAGGTCCTCGATCGTACTCGTGTCGCCAGTGGTCTCACGACCCGAGGCGATGTCGCGCAGCAGCCGTCGCATGATCTTTCCGCTGCGCGTCTTGGGCAGAGCGTCGGTGAAGCGAATCTCGGCCGGCCGTGCGAGCTTGCCGATCTCCACCGCCACGTGAGCCATCAAGTCCTTCCGCAGCTCCTCCGAGACCTGGACTCCTCCGCCCGGTGTGACGAAGGCCACGATCGCCTCCCCGGTCACTTCGTCCGGGCGCGAGACGACAGCCGACTCGACGACCGAGGCGTGCGACACCAGTGAGCTTTCGACTTCCATCGTGGAGAGCCGGTGGCCGCTGACGTTGATCACGTCGTCGATCCGCCCCATCACCCAGAAGTAGCCATCCTCATCTCGCCGCGCGCCGTCGCCCGCCAGATAGATGCCATCGAACTTCGACCAGTAGGTCTCGCGATAGCGCGCATCGTTCTTCCAGATTCCGCGCAGCATGGAGGGCCAGGGACTCTTGATCACCAAGAAGCCGCCTTCGTTCGGTCCGACCTCATTGCCTTCCTCATCCATGATCGAGGCATCGACACCGAAGAAGGGCAAGGTCGCCGAGCCGGGCTTGGTCGTCGTCACGCCGGGCAGCGGCGTCAACATGATCGAGCCCGTCTCCGTCTGCCACCAGGTATCCACGATCGGGCACTGCCCGCCACCGATGGTCTCGTGGTACCACATCCAAGCCTCGGGATTGATCGACTCTCCGACCGTTCCGAGGATCCGCAGCGAGGACAGGTCGAACTTCTTAACGTGCTCGTCGCCCCAGCGCATGAAGGTCCGGATGGCCGTCGGCGCGGTGTAGAAGATGGACACCTTGTACTTCTCGACGAGCTCCCAGAAGCGTCCTTCGTGAGGCGCGTTCGGAGCGCCCTCGTACATCACGCTGGTCACTCCGTTCGCGAGCGGTCCATAGACGATGTAGGTGTGCCCGGTCACCCAACCGATGTCGGCCGTGCACCAGAACACGTCGTCCGACTGCATGTCGAAGACGTACTTGCAGGAGAGGTAGGCACCGAGCAGGTAACCGGCGGTCGTGTGCTGAATCCCCTTCGGACCGCCGGTCGTTCCCGAGGTGTAGAGCAGGAAGAGCGTGTCCTCGCTGTCCATCGGTTCCGGCTCGCAGTCCTCGCTCGCTGTCGGGACCACGTCGTGATACCAGACATCGCGACCCTCGCGCCAGGTGACTTCATTCTCGGTCCGGCGAACGACCAGGACGGTGTGGACGAAGTCGAGCCCCTCGACCGCTTCGTCGACTTGCCGCTTCAGCTCCAGGACGGTGCCGCGCCTCCACCCGCCGTCCGAAGTGATCACCGCCGCGCACTCGCCATCCTCGACCCGGTCGCGCAGCGCTTGAGCGCTGAACCCGCCGAACACGACGGAGTGAGCCACGCCGATTCGAGCACAGGCCAGGAGCGTCATGGCCAGCTCCGGAATCATCGGCATGTAGACCGCGACGCGGTCGCCCTTCTTCAGCCCGCGACTCTTGAGCGCATTCGCAAGCTTGCAGACTTCTTTGTGCAGCTCGCGGTAGGTGAAGCTGCGCGTGTCGCCCGGCTCTCCCTCCCAGTGAAAGGCGACCTTGTCGGCGACCTCCGTCGTGAGGTGCTGATCGAGCGCAACGGCGGAAGCATTGATCTTTCCCCCGCCGAACCACTTGGCAACCGGCGCCTCGCTCCAGTCCAAGACCGTGTCGAAGGGCTGAATCCAGGGAAGGTTCTGTGCCTCTCGCCCGAAGAAGCTCTCGGGGTCGTCGATCGACTCCCGGTACATCTTCTCATACTCCTCCATGCTGGAGAGGCGGGCCTTCGCCTTGATCCTCTCCGAAGGCGGGAAGGTGCGGCTCTCGTTCAGGACGCTCTCGATCTCGGCCATGATTTTCTCCTCTGAGTTGGGAGAAGAGAGCCTAGTCCTAAGGAGCGATCATCGCGACCCCTTCTCGTCCGAGAGCAGCGGAGTCCGAACGAAGAGCGGCGGCTCTACGGCGAAAGCAGAGGGCGCTAAGCGCGTTTGGCAAAGAGCGTGAAGTAGCGCGCCATCTTGCCGGCCATGCGCACCGGATGACGCAGCTCTCGCACGATTCGTCGCGGGCGCAGGTAGAAGCGCCGATAGCCCTCGCGAATCTTGCCCTCGATCATCTCGGCCGTCATGTGCTCGTTGCCCTCGAGCGCGTTGAAGCCCGTCATGGCGGAGTAGTCGATCACCGTGTCGCCGTAGAGGATCTGGTGCAGCGGGGTTCCCGGGTAGGCGGTCACCGCGCAGAACTGCACCTGGTCGGGATCCAGCCGCTCGACCAGGTCGTAGGTCTCCTCGACCATCGCCTCGGTCTCTTCGGGAAAGCCGATCATGCAGAAGGCGCGCGTCTCGATGCCGAGCTCGCGGCAGTCGTCGAAGACGGCCTGGGCCTGTGCGTGGTCGTTGAGCTTGTTGCCGCAGTGCAGCTTCTGGATCTCGTCGTTGCCCGACTCGACGCCGAGCGAGATGTGCTTGCAGCCCGCCGCGGCCATCTTCTCGAGCGTGGGCCGATCGAGCGTCTTGATCGCCGTCTCGCACTGCCACTCGAGGTCCAGTCCCTCGCGAATGATTCCGTCGCAGATGTCGCGCACGCGATCCTTGCGGGTTGTGAAGATCGGGTCGCGGAAGACGACCTGGCGTAGCCCGTGGTTCCTGTGCAGGTCGACCAGCTCGCGCACGACGTGCTCGGGTGAGCGGAACCGAAAGCGCAGGCCCTGGGCCAGCGTGTAGCCGCAGAAGGAACAGTTGAGCGGGCAACCGCGCGAGGACTTGACCGTCGTGACGGGCTCTTCCAGGCCGGGGAACTTGTACAGCTTGTTGTCGAGCAGGTGGCGCGCGGGAATCGGCAGCTCGTCCAGCTCGCCGATCTTCTCGCGCTCCTTCTCGTGAACGATCTCACCCGTCGCTGCGTCGCGGCGACTGGTGCCATCGACTCCTTCCAGTCCCTCGCCAGCAGCAACGCGTGCGGCGACTTCGCGCACCGTGTACTCCGGCTCGCCGCGCACGACGACGTCGACGTTGTTTCCATCGAAGAGCTCGCCCGGCGTGTAGGTCACCTGGCTGCCGAGGATCGCGAGCGGAACGCCCAGCTCGGTGCGCAAGCTGCGCGCGAGCGCGAGGTCGCAGTCGAGCGAGGTGCTCGACGAGTCCATGCAGATCAGGTCGGGCTTCTCCGCCACGATCTGGGCCAGCGCCTCCTCCGCTCCATCGCCGCGAGCATCGGCGTCGTAGATCACGACCTCGTGCCCATCCTCGAGCAGGACTCCGGCGACGTGCGTCAGCTCGATCGGCGGGTACAGGAGCTCGGGATTCACCGCCATGCCGAAGCCCCCCATCAGCCCGCGGCTGACGCGGTACTCGGGCGGACTGGGGGGATTGACGAGGATGACCTTCACGGAATCAGTTTCGGGAGTTTGGGCTCTGGAGCTGGAACCGAGCTCGGCTCTGGCGGGCCTCCGCGCGGAGGCGGGGCCAACAAGTGTACGTGGCTGATTGCTCTCGCGGGCCGCCAGCGACCGGAGATCGCCGTTTCCCCGGCACCAAACTAGCAGATACCGCTATTCCCGCCTCAGCTCGCCAGATTGCTTCTCGATCTCGCGCTCGAGGCGACCGAGGAATTTCTGCGCCTCCTTGTCGGTCAGGGTCTTGGTCGGCGACTGGAGCAGGACGTGGTAGGCGAGCGACTTGCGGCCCTCGCCGACCTGCTCCCCTCGGTAGAGATCGAAGAGCTCGACCTCCTGGACCAGGCCCTTGCCCGAGGTCTCGATCGCGCGCACGGCCTCGGCCGCGGGCAGTGCCTCGGGAACCGCCAGCGCGACGTCGATCTTGATGCCGGGGAACTTCGGGAGCGGGGTGTAGGTCGAGCCGCCCTCCGGCAGAGCCACCAGCTCGTCGATGGAGAGCGTCGCGACGGCGACATCGGCCGAGACTCCGAGCGCGCGCGCCACGCGCGGATCGAGGGCACACAGGACACACAGCTCGGTGAACTCGCGCTTGGTCTCCACTCCACCGACCAGGCGGCGAGCGGGATGCGCCCAGGGCGCTCGCTCTTCACCGGCTGCGCGCCAGGTGAGCTGCACGCCGAGGGACGCGCACAGGTCCTGGACGACGGCCTTCAGTGCAGAGAGTCGGTCGGCATCGAAGCGCGCCTGCTTTCCGGGTTTGGGGGCTGCCCAGACGAGCGCGACTTCATGGCGCTGCCTCGGCTGGCCGCGATCGCCGGGGTGTTCGGCGTCGGCTGGCAGGTAGCCCTTGCCGACCTCGAACAGGCGCACGTCTTCGCGGTAGCGCAGGTTGTTCTCGAGTAGTCCGAGCAGGCTCGGTGCGACGCTCCTGCGCACGCGGTTCCACCCCTCGGAGACGGCGTTGACGACCTCGACGAAGTCCTCGTCGGCCACCCCCGTCTTCGTCGCGAGCTCTTCGGGCAAGAACGAGTAGGTCAGGACTTCGTGGAAGCGCGCGCCTCCGGACAGTCGGTCCTGGATCTCGCGAATCATGAGCCGTCGCTCGTCGCGCTTCAGCGGCAAGACTTCAGCGAAGAGCGGCTGCTCCTCGATCCGCGTGAGGCCATAGAGCCGCCCGACCTCCTCGATCAGGTCAACCTCGAGCGTGATGTCCTTCGTCGCGCGAAAGGTCGGAACGCTCACCCGCATCGGGCTGTCGCCATCGACACCGAAGCCGAGGCGCTCGAGCTTCTCGCGAATCTCCCCATTGTCGATCGGCGCGCCGAGCACCTGCCGAAGTCGGTCGGGGCGCAGCTCGATCACGTGCGTCGGGTCCTGCCAGTCGCCGGCGTCGGCGGGCGCGGAGGGCAGCGTGAGCTCGGGCACGATCGAGGCGAGCGTGCGCACGAGGTGCGCGGCGGCTTGCAGCGGCAGTGTGGGATCGAGAGTCTTCTCGAAGCGCGTCGAGGCGTCGGTACGCAGGCCGAGTCGCGAGGCGGTGCGCCGAATGGTCGTCGGGTGGAAGCTCGCCACTTCGAGCAGGAGCTGCTCCGTGCCTTCCGCGACCATCGACCCGGCGCCGCCCATGACTCCACCGATGGCGACCGCGCGGCCGCCGGAGGTGATCAAGACGTCTTCGCTCGTGAGTGTGCGCTCGACCTCGTCGAGCGTGGTCATCTTCTCGCCGGCCGCAGCGTCGCGCACGACGATGCCAGCATCGTCGAGCTTCGCGCGGTCGAACAGGTGGTTCGGTTGGCCGAGGTCGAACATCACGAAGTTCGAGACGTCCACGGACAGCTCGATCGGACGCTGGCCGACAGCCAGGAGCAGCTGGCGCATCCACGCGGGCGTCGGCGTCTTGGCGACTCCGTCGATCTCCAGCGCGACGTAGCGCGAGCAGGTCTTGCTCTCGATGGCGACGCCCGGAGCGCTCCCCGATCCGGTCGTCGGCAGGCTCAGGTCGAGCGGCTTCAGCTCGCGGCCGGTGATTGCGGCGAGCTCGCGCGCGAAGCCGCGGTGTCCCCACAGATCGGGGCGGTGCGTGATGGCCTTGTTGTCGATCTCGATCGACCAGTCGACCATGCCGACTGCTGTGCCCACCGGCTTGGCGATCTCCGCCTCCGGATCGAGCACCCAGATGCCATCGTGCTCGTCGCCGAGCTCGAGCTCGCGCACCGAGCAGATCATTCCGCGCGACTCGACGCCGCGGATCTTCGACTTCTTGATCTTGAAGTCGCCGGGCAGCATTGTGCCGACCTTGGCGACGGCGACCTTCTGGCCCGCGTCGATGTTGGGCGCACCGCACACGATCTGCAGCGGCTCGCCGTCACCGACATCGACGCTGCAGACGCTCAGCTTGTCGGCGTCCGGGTGCTTCTCGCGAGTGGCGACGTAGCCCACGACGACATCGTCGAGGTGAGCGGCGACGCGCTCGACGCCCTCCACTTCGGCGGTGTGCAGGGTCAGGAGGCGAGCCACCTCTAGGGCGTCGAGTCCCTCGAGATCGATGTGGCGTCCGAGCCAGGCGTAGGAGATCAACATGGTCTATTCCTAGAACTGCTCGAGGAAGCGGAGGTCACCGCCCATGAACTGGCGCAGGTCGTCGATCTTGTTGCGCATCATCACGAGGCGGTCGAGGCCCATGCCGAAGGCGAAGGCCGTCCAGCGCTCGGGGTCGAGCCCGCCCGCCCGGAGCACGTTCGGATGAACCATGCCGCAGCCGCAGTACTCGATCCAGGTCGTGTTCTTGCAGACCTTGCAGCCGGAGTCGCAGAAGGGACAGCGGATGTCCACTTCGAAGCCGGGCTCGACGAAGGGGAAGAAGCCGGGGCGTAGGCGCACGTCGGTCTCGCGCTGGAAGACCTCGGTCAGGAAGCTCTTCAGGGTCCCGATCAGGTGCCCGACGTTGACGTCTTCACCGACGACCAGGCCCTCGACCTGGTGGAAGGTGTGCTCGTGGGTCGCGTCCTGCGCTTCGTTGCGGAACACGCGCCCGGGAACGATGACGCGGAAGGGCGGCTCGAGGGTCTCCATGGCGCGGATCTGGACCGGCGAGGTCTGGGTCCGCAGCACGAGGTTCTGCTCGTGGTCACACCAGAAAGTGTCCTGGTGTTCGCGCGCCGGGTGGTCGGCCGGGATGTTGAGCGCCTGGAAGTTGTAGAAGTCGAGCTCGACCTCGGGTCCGTCCAGAACCCGGTAGCCCATGCTCTGGAAGATCTCCTCGACCTCGCGCGTGACCCGCGTGATCGGGTGCAGCGAGCCACGCTCGAGCGGCGCGGCGGGCAGGGTCGGGTCGAAGCTTCCGCCGCCCGCCTCCACCATCAGCGAGGCCTCGAGCAGCGACTCGCGCTTCGTGGCCAGCGCTTCTTGAATCGCCGTCTTGAGCTGGTTGGCACCCTGGCCACCCTCGCGTCGCTTCTCGGGCGGCAGCTTGGGAATCTCGGCGAGCAGAGCGGCGATCACACCACCCTTGTCGAGGAACTCTCGCTCGACCTGGCGCAGCGCATCGGAATCGGCCGCGCTCTCGACACGGGCCAAGCCCTCGGAGCGCAGCTCGTCGAGCGACTCGAAATTTGCATCCATAGATCGACTCCGGAAGGATCGCCCGCACCCGCGTCGGTCCTGTCAGCCAGGAGCGCACGTGGCTCGCGTGAGAAGCGAAAGAGCGTTGCGCGCGAAGCCGGGTGCCCCGCGCGCAGGGTTGAGATCCCTAGGTCCGTGCGGCTTTGGATTCCTCGACGAGGGCGTCGAATGCCGCCGTGTCGTGGATGGCCAGCTCGGACAGTTGCTTCCGGTTCAACCCGATGTCCGCCCGCTTGAGGCCGTTCATGAAGGTCGAGTAGTTCATGCCGCGCATGCGAGCCGCCGCGTTGATGCGGACGACCCAGAGTCGACGGAACTGACGCTTGCGCTGCTTGCGATCGCGATAGGCGTATTGCCAGGAGCGCATGAGGCTCTCGCGAACCGTGCGCCACAGCTTGCGGCGTCCACCGCGATAGCCCTTGGCGAGCTTGATCAGGCGGGTCTTCTTCTGGCGGCGAGGCGCGCCGTAGGTCACGCGTACCATCTACGCACCCCCCAGCATCTTGCGAATCAGCACGGCCCAGGTCTTCTCGAAGATGATCGGCTCACGAAGCTTGCGCCTCTGCTTGCCGTTGTTCTTCGCATGCATGTGGCCTCGAGCGGGTCGAGAGCACTTGACTTTGCCACTCTTTGTGACACGGAAGCGCCCCTTGACCGCTCCCTTGGACTTCATCTTGGGCATCTTGATTACCGGTCCTTGAGCCGGAATTGCGGGTTCCCCGTGAGCTGGCGTGCCATCTGCCGCCCATCGGGAGCCGAGCCATCGCCCGGACTTGAGCCCGAAGACCTTAACGCCCGCTGCCATCAAATCAACCCCGCGCCCCTCCAAAGGCTCCCCCCGCAGCACCTCCCAAGCCAGCTCACGGGGAACCCGCGCGCCCCGGAGGGGCGCCAGCAACACTGTTCCGGGCCAAGCGTCCCCACCGGCTCCGCGCACCCCCGCGCAAGTCGCTGCCAAAGGCAGCCGACGCCACCCGGCGCCCTCCCACCAAGCGCCAGCCCCCCCCGCGCGCCCTCGCGCAACCGCGCCCCGGAGGGGCGCCAGCAACACAAGTAAGAACGGCTCCGCCGTCCTTACTTCCGAGCCAGCATCATCGTCATCCGATTCCCCGCCATCTTCGGCGGAGACTCAATCTTCGACAAATCCTCCAGCTCATCCGCGACATACCGCATAACCTTCTCACCCAACTCCGGGAACGCACGCTGCCGTCCCCGGAAGATGCAGACCACCTGAACCTTGTTCCCCGCCGCCAGGAACTTCCGTCCCTGCGCCAGTCGATAGCTCAGATCGTGCTCATCGATCGCGGGCCGAACACGAAGCTCCTTCAGCCCCGAGTTCTGCTTCTTCGACCCGCCGCGCTCCTTCTTCGCCTGCGCATACTTGAACTTGCCGAAGTCCATGATGCGGCAGACCGGAGGGCGAGCGTTCGGCGAAACCTCGACGAGATCCAAATCAGCTTCCTCGGCCAAGCGCCGAGCATCATCCGTCGGGGTCTCCCCCTTCTGGTCGCCGTTCTCGTCGATAAGGAAGACCGCCGGAACCCTGATCTGGCGGTTGACCCGATAAACGGGGAGGTTCGGACCTCCCCTTCCTCCACTACTTCCTTTTCGGGCCATTAACTACGTTCCGGGTTCATCATGAGTGTCGCGTTCTCCAAAGCTGTGTAGCTGGTGGTTGCCCTCTCGAAGATCATCATCGAGAAGCGCTCGTCGAAAAAAGGGTGAAGCAAACCGCGCGGCGGGCTCGTTTCCCAACTGGAGCATAGGCCTGCGCTGAACATTGCGCTAGTGCCCGAATCGAGCCTCGAATCCGGGAGTCTGCCGCCCCCGCCGTCACAGAGACCAAGCCATCATTCGGCAGATCGAGTCTCGTCGACCAACGCTCTTCCGGTTAAACCGATGTGAACTTCGGCGAGCTGCTCTTCGGGAACACCGGAGGGCGCACCGCACATCAGGTCGGCTGCGGAAGTCGTTTTCGGGAATGGAACCACGTCTCGGATGTTGTCGAGACCCAAGGTGAGCGCAATCAGGCGGTCGAGCCCGAGGCCCAGGCCGCCGTGGGGCGGTGCGCCGTGGGCGAGCGCCTCCAGCAGGAACCCGAACTTCTCGGTCTGCTCCTCCTGGCCGAGGCCCAGGATCTTGAAGACGCGCTCTTGGACGTCGGTTCGGTGGATTCGGATCGATCCGGAGCCCAGCTCCCAGCCATTCAAGACCAGGTCGTAGGCACTGCTGGCCACGCCGCCGGGGTCCTCTTCGGCACCCGGCATGTCCCAGTCGGCCGGTGCGGTGAACGGGTGGTGAGCGCTGGTCCACTTGCCGGTGTTCTCGTCCGGCAAGAACATCGGGAATTCGGTGACCCACAGGAAGGCCCAGTCGCCCTGTGCCAGGCCGAAGCGCTTGGCCAGGTGGAGGCGCAGCTCGCCCAGCGCGCGGTAGACGACCGCTTGCTTGTCGGCGACGAACAGGCACAGGTCCCCTTCGCCGGCCCCCATCGCGGCCATCAGCTCGGCACCGCGGCCGTCCTTGCAGAAGCGCGAGAGCGGGCCCGCCCCGCCTTCCGCGGAGGCGCGCCACCAGGCCAGTCCCTTGGCACCGAACTCGCCGACGACGGAGCCGAGTGCCTCGACCTCCTTGCGGGAGAGCTCGGCCTTGACGCCGGGGATCGGCTCGGCGGGCAGGACGATTCCAGCCACGCGGCCGCCGGACTCGACCACCGAGGCAAAAACCTTGAAGTCGCTCGTGCGCGCCCAGTCGTCGACCGCCTGCAGCTCGAGACCGAACCGGACGTCGGGCTTGTCGTTGCCGAAGCGAGCCATCGACTCGGCGTAGGTCATGCGCGGGAACGGAGCAGTGAGCTCCACGTCCATCGTCTCGCGGAAGGTCTCCGTGAGGACTTGCTCCCAGACGGCGAACACATCGTCTTCTTCGACGAAGGCCATCTCGAAGTCGAGCTGGGTGAACTCCGGCTGGCGGTCGGCGCGCAGGTCCTCGTCGCGAAAGCAACGCGCGACCTGGAAGTAGCGGTCGAAGCCCGAGACCATCAGGATCTGCTTGAAGATCTGCGGCGACTGCGGGAGAGCGTAGAAAGAGCCCGGGTGTACACGGCTCGGCACCAGGTAGTCCCGCGCGCCCTCCGGCGTAGCCCGGTTCAGGATGGGCGTCTCGATCTCGAGGAAGCCCTGCTTCTCGAGCGAGCGACGCATCGAGTTGGTGAAGCGCGAGCGATGCGCGATGTTCTTCTGGAGCGGACCGCGGCGCAGGTCCAGGTAGCGATAGCGCAGGCGTGTATCGACGGCCGCATCCAGGTCGTCCTTGACCTCGATCGGCGGCGTGGGCGACTCGGAGAGCACGCTCATCGTCTGGATCACGACCTCGATCGCACCGGTCGCACGCTTCTCGTTCACGTTCTCCGGCGAGCGCGGGGTCACGACACCCGTCACCGAGAGCACGAACTCAGGCCCGATCTTCGAGGCGCCTTCCAGCGCTCCCTCGGTCACGACCTGGGTCACGCCGTAGCGATCGCGCAGGTCGAAGAAGTAGATGCCGCCGTGATCGCGGCGCGCATCGACCCAGCCGTTGAGGGTCACGGTCTGGCCGACGTGCTCCGCCGTCAGCTCACCGCACGTGTGCGTGCGCTTCCAGGCGGCCGACGTACCGGCTCCTGCCGAGGTGGTCGTCACAGCGCTTCTCCTGATCGAGCCGACTGCCGCAAGAGTGCCCGCAAAGCGGTCAGGACTTCCGGTTCTTGACCAGGAGTCGCGTCAGCGCGCGTCGCAGCGAAGCTTGAGCGCGAAGGACGTCCACGGGCTCGGCTTGCTTCAGCGTACTCAGCCGTTCGCGAGCGCGTTGCTCGGCGGCTTTGGCGCGCTCTTCGTCGATCTCGGTCGGGAGCTCCCCGGCCTGAGAGACGACGCGGACCGTCCCATCGCGCACCTCGGCAAAGCCGCCGGCGACGAAGAGAGTCTCTTCCTTCGTGCCCGTGCGGTAGATGAGTTCGCCCGCATCGAGCGCGGCCACCATGTGTGCGTGGCGGGGCAAGATACCGATCGAGCCGTCGAGGCCGGGCAAGCGAACGGCATCCGCTTGCTCGTCGATCGCGATTCGATCCGGAGTGATGACCCGTAAGGTCAATCCGCTCATTTCATTTCCCCAGCGGCTTCGAGGACGGCCTCGATCGAGCCCTTGTACATGAAGGCTTGCTCCGGAACCGTGTCGTGCTTGCCTTCGACAATCTCTTTGAAGCTCCGCACGGTGTCCTCACGCGAGACGAAGACGCCGGGGGTGCCGGTGAACTGCTCGGCCACGAAGAACGGCTGTGACAGGAACTTCTGGATGCGGCGAGCGCGCGCGACGATGTTCTTGTCTTCGTCGGCGAGCTCCTCGACACCGAGGATCGCGATGATGTCCTTCAGGTCGGCATAGCGCTGCAGGATCATCTGCACGTCGCGAGCCACCTTGTAGTGCTCTTCTCCGACGACGTTCGGATCGAGCATCCGGGAGGTCGACTTGAGCGGGTCCACGGCGGGATAGATGCCGAGCTCCGCGATCGAACGCTCCAGAAGAATGGTCGAGTCGAGGTGCGCGAAGGTCGCGACCGGCGCCGGGTCGGTGATGTCGTCCGCGGGCACGTAGACGGCCTGCATCGAGGTCACTGAGCCCTTGTTCGTCGAGGTGATTCGCTCCTGGAGCGCACCCATCTCGGACGTCATGGTCGGCTGGTAACCCACCGCGCTGGGCATACGGCCCAGTAGAGCGGAGACCTCCGAGCCGGCCTGCACGAAGCGGAAGATGTTGTCGACGAAGAGGAGCACGTCCTGCTCCTTCACGTCGCGGAAGTACTCGGCCATCGTCAGGCCGGAGAGCGCGACACGGAGACGAGCTCCGGGGGGCTCGTTCATCTGACCGAAGACGAGCACGGCGTTGTCGATCACGCTGGCCTCGCTTCCGTCCGGGGTGGTGTACTTGGCTTCGGTCATCTCGAGCCAGAGGTCGTTGCCCTCGCGGGTACGCTCTCCAACTCCGCAGAAGACGGAGAAGCCACCTTTCTCGACCGCGGTGATTCGGATCAGCTCCTGAATCAGAACGGTCTTACCGACTCCTGCGCCACCGAAGAGCCCGATCTTACCGCCCGATGCGAACGGGCAGAGCAGGTCGACGACCTTCAGGCCGGTCTCGAAGACCTGGCTGATGGCCTCCTGCTCTTCGTAGAGCGGAGCCGGGCGGTGAATCGGCATCTTGTCGCACGGGGGCAGCTCGCCCTTCGCGATCGTGTCGAGTGCTTCACCGAGCAGGTTGAAGATTCGGCCCTTGGTGTTCTCACCGACGGGCACCGCGATCGGAGAGCCCGTATCGGCGGCCGGCATGCCGCGGCGACAACCGTCGGTGGTGGCCATGGCCACGCAGCGAACGACGTCGTTGCCGAGGTGCTGGGCAACCTCGAGGACGAGGTCGCCTTCGCGACTATCGTCTTCGATGATGACGGCATTGAAGATCGCCGGCAGCTGCCCCGAGGGGAAGCGGACGTCGACGACGGGGCCGAAGATTTGGGAGATGGTTCCGGTGTTCTGAGCGCTCATGATTGGTTTCGGCTGCTTGTGGTGAGGAAACGGTTCTCTATTTCAGCGCTTCCACGCCGCCAACGATGTCCAAGAGTTCTTTGGTAATCGACTCCTGACGGAGGCGGTTGTACTTCTGCTTCAGCTCGCCCTGCATATCAGTGGCGGCATCCGTCGCGTTCTTCATCGAGACTCGCCGACTGGCGTACTCGGAGGTCAGGGACTCGAGCAGCGCGTTGTAGACCCTCGTCTCCACGTAACGCGGAACGACGGCATCGAAGATCGAAGCGGCGTCCGGTTCGAGGATGACGTCTCCGCCGGTCGCGCTCTCCTCTACCTCGCCACCCAGTGCTTCGGGCGCGATCGGCAGGAGCTGAACGTGAGTCGGCACGTACTTGGCCATCGAGACGAAGGCCGTGTAGTAGATGTCTACCTGCTCGTAACCGCCGCTCAGGAAAGCGTCGGTCAGGGCGCGTGCGGTATCCGCCGCGGCGCCGTAGTCCACCGCCTCGAGAGCGGGCTCGACGAAGTAGCGCTCGATATTGCGGCCCTGCTTCGTGAGGAACTGGTAACCCTTGCGACCGTAGACGAAGTAGTCGACGTCTTCGGTGGAGTGCCCCTCGCTCTTCAGCCAACGCTCGAGCTCGGCAAAGATGTTCGAGTTGTAAGCGCCGCACAGACCACGGTCCGAGGTGACGAACAGGAGCGCGGTCTTGGACCCTGCCCCTTTGCGGAAGAGCGGAAGCTCGTCCACTCCATCGCCGAGCACGCGCGCGAGGTTGGCGACCAGCCCCGTGATCTCCTCGGTGTAAGGCCGAGAAGCGATAGCACGGTCTTGGAATCGACGAAGCTTCGTCGTCGACACCATCTCCATGGCTCGCGTGATTTGCTTGATGTTGCCTACGGATTTGATCCGCAGGCGTAGTTCCTTGACACCGGCCATGGCGACTTAGGCGAACTGCGACAGGACAGTCGCGATGGCTTCGTCCATGGTGGCCTTGTGCTCGTCCGAGACCTTCTTGTCGGCAAGAATGCCGGCACCGACCTCAGGGCTGTTGTCCGCCATGTGGGCGAGGTAGACCTTCTCGAACTCGGTGACCTTCGAGGCCGGAAGCTCGTCCAGGCCACCCGAGGTGCCCGCGTAGATGATCATGATCTGATCCTGCACGGTCATCGGGACGTACTGGCCTTGCTTGAGAATCTCGACCAGGCGCTCGCCGCGCGTCAGCACGTCTTGCGTTCCCTTGTCGAGGTCCGACCCGAACTGGGCGAAGGCCTGCAGCTCGCGGTAGTTGGCGAGGTCGAGACGCATGCCGCCTGCGATCTTCTTCATGCCGGGGATCTGCGCCGCACCGCCCACTCGCGACACCGAGATTCCGGCGTTCACGGCCGGTCGAACACCGGCGTTGAAGAGGTTGGACTCGAGGAAGATTTGGCCGTCCGTGATCGAGATGACGTTGGTCGGGATGTAGGCCGACACGTCGCCTTCCTGCGTCTCCACGACGGGCAGCGCGGTGATGGAACCGCCGCCCTTCTTGTAGCGCGGGTTGATCTCGGGAGCGTTGTCCGCCAGGCGCGCAGAACGCTCCAGCAGACGACTGTGGAGGTTGAAGACGTCACCGGGGAAGGCCTCGCGTCCGGGAGGACGGCGGAGCAGCAGCATGACCTGGCGATAGGCGAGAGCTTGCTTGTAGAGGTCGTCATACATGATGACAACGTCGCGACCCTCGTCGCGGAAGCGCTCGGCCATGGTCGTACCGGCGTAGGCCGCCAGGTACTGCATGGAAGCTTCGTCGTTAGCACTGGCACAGACGACGATGGTGTAGCCCATCGCGCCGTTGGCCTCGAGCTTCTGGACGACGTCCACGACGGTGGACTGCTTCTGGCCCATGGCGACGTACACGCAGATGACCTGATCGGGGTTCTGCGGGTCGCCCCCACCAGAGTGCTTCTGCGAGATGATCGTGTCGGTCAGGAGGGCGGTCTTGCCCGTCTGACGGTCACCGATGACCAGCTCGCGCTGGCCACGGCCGACGGGGATCATCGCGTCGATGGCCTTGATGCCGGTCTGCAACGGCGTGTCGACCGGCTGGCGCTCGACGACGGACGGTGCAGGCTGCTCGATCGGCAGGTAGTCGTCGTCGGTGATCGCCAGGGGTCCACGTCCGTCGATCGGATCACCGAGACCGTTGAGAACGCGCCCGAGTAGCGGATAGCCGGTGGGCACCGAGATAATTTTGCCGGTCGTTCGGACTGTATCGCCCTCTTTGACCGCGCTGGCATTACCCAGGAGCACGCATCCAACGTTGTCCTCCTCGAGGTTGAGCGCGACGCCGCGCACACCACCGGGGAACTCGAGAAGCTCGTTCATCATGCAGTCTTCCAGACCCCATACTCGGGAGACGCCGTCTCCGACGCTGAGTACAGTGCCGACGCTTTGCATGTCGATCTCGCCTTTGTAGTTCTCGATTTCCTTTTCCAGGATCGAGGTCACTTCTGAGGCTCGCAGGTCCATCGTCAGTCGTCCTTCGAATTCGTTCGTTTATGCCGTTAGGCGTTCTGGTTGATTGAAACTATCGGTGGGTCTTGAAGGCTCGGATCGAGCCTTCAGGAACCCTGTGCGCTGGGAAGAGGTGCAACGAGCATCGCTCGCTTCATTCCGTCCAGCCGACCACGTGCCGAGTAGTCGATCATGCGGTTGTCGGCGGTCACTCGAACGCCGGCAATCAGTTCTGGCACCACCCGGTTCTCCAGGTGGACCGTCTTGTTCAGTTGCTTGGAGAAAGCGCTGGCCAGTTGGTCCAGCTCCCCTTCCGTCAGCGGAGCGGGGCTTTCGACCACCCCATCCGTAGCTCGCTCTTCCACCATCCGGCGCTCTTTGAACGCTTGGGGTAGGTGGCGCAAGACCTCTTCGCGGCGCTTGTCGAACAAGATGCCAATGAAGTTTTGCGTGAGAGCGTTCATCCCAGCCAGCACAGGGGCCAGCTTGGTTCGACGCTCGTCCAACGTGATTCGCGTATCGAAGAGGAAGGAGTTGACGGCAGGAACGGAGAGCTCCTGTGCAATAGCCTCCACGTCACGTCGGACTTCGTCCTGGACACCCTTCTTGAGTGCCAGCTCGAACAAAGCCGTCGCGTAACGTCTCGTTACGGCATCCAGTCGGAGCTCGCTCACGCGTTCGCTCCTGTCGAAGTGACCAGGTCACCCACGATGCGGCGGTTGTCCTTGTCGTCCACGCTGCGACCGAGCACTTGCTCGGCAGCCGTGAACGTCAGGTCAACGACTTCACCACGAATGGCCGAGATCGCCTTGTCCTGCTCCGCGCGAATCGCCTCACGAGCGGTGTCGAGCATGTTCGCGGCTTCCGCTTTCGCGGCCTCCACGATCTCACGCTCGCGCTCTTCGGCACGATCCCTTGCGGCGGTGACCAGCTTGGCCGCTTCCGAGCGTGCTTCACCGAGGCGAACCTCGACTTCTGCACGCGCAGCTTCGGCTTCCGAGCTGGCCTTCTCCGCAGTCGCGATTGCCCGATAGGCCTCGTCATCGCGAGCAAGCAGGGCTCGAGAGATCGGTCCCATGACCATGATCCAGATCGGCCACAGAGCTCCGAGGAAGATAATGACCGTCCAAAGAAGGCCGCTCAACCCGCTGAAGTCGATGGGGTTGAAACCAGCGCCTTCACTACTGAGAAGTGCAATCGTAGGGAGCATGTTGGTTATCCGGAGTAGGTTGGATTCGGGCTATTCGTGCCGTCCAGTTCGGTGAGAGCGCATGGCTCCCCCGTCCCGGACGGCACTCCGAGGACCGTCTTAGAGCGAGAAGCCGATGCCGACGAGCAGAGTGACGATCGCGCCGATCAGTGCCACACCCTCGATCAGAGCGGCGAGGATGATGGAGCCACCGCGGATGTCGGAAGCAGCGTCGGGCTGGCGAGCGATACTCTCGTTCGCGGACGCGCCAATGCGACCGATGCCGAGGCCGGCTCCGATGGCGACGATGCCGGCACCGAGGCCTGCACCCATCTTGGCGATATCCATAACGGCGGGAGCATCTTGAATGGGGAGATTCATGGTTCTCGTGTTTCCTAAAAAGTGCAGCGGGCTAAGCCGCCGGATTCAGTGTCGATCAGAAATTAAAGTTGTGTGGAGTAGCTGCTGTGTGGAGAAACTGCCCCGTGCGCTTGGTGTCCCAGAGGAAGTGCTTCTTCTGGGAGCTAGTGCTCGGGGTGGACGGAGGCATCGACGAACAGCACGGATAGCTGAGTGAAGATGTAGGCCTGCAGGAGAGCGACGAACGACTCGATGATCATGATGAAGATCGCGAAGCCGACCGCGAAGGGCGCCGAGCCGTAGCCGACGACGGGCGACAGCTGAGCGAAGGTGAAGATCAGGCCGATGAAGGAGAGCACCACCAGGTGTCCACCAGTCATGTTGGCGAAGAGTCGAATGGTCAGCGCGATGGGCTTCACCATGAGGCCGAAGACCTCGACGAAGAACATCAGCGGCCAGATCGCGAGCGGCACGTGCGGGACCAGGTTCTTCCAGAAGGCGATCGGACCCTGGGCAACCATGCCGCAGCCGATCATGGCGATCAGCGTGGTCAACGCGAGTCCCGCGGTGACATAGATGCTGGCGGTCGCCGTGGCCGAACCGGGGACGAGCCCGAGCACGTTCATGAACATGATGAAGAAGAACACCATCATGAAGTACGGCAGGAACTGACCGCCGCGCTCCTTCCCCATCACAGGGAAGACGATGTCATCTCGAACCCAGAGCGCGAAACCCGCGAAGAACCGCGTCAGGACGTCGCCTTGGCCGGTGCGCAGGTGCTTCGGAATGCCCGAGAGCAGGACGAAGATCAGGAGCACCGAGAGGACCTGGAAGAGCTGCAGGTTCGTGAAGGCGGCGACTGACACGTCTTTCTTGTCGCCGTCGAGTTCCTTGACCACTGTCCCGTTGGCAAAGGCCGCCATCGACTCGGGCAGCGGCAGATAAAGCATGAACTCGCTCGGTTCGCCGTGGCCGCCCGTGATCAACGGGGCGGGCATGAGGTGCATATAGAGGGACTCCATTGCACCTTTCTCGTGATGCTCCACGTAGTTGTACGAGACGAAGCAAGACGCTCCGATCAGGAGCAGGGCGACAATTAATCGAACCATGTCAGATGCACGTCCTCGAATCGAGAGGGGCTTGCTCACTGGCGATCGAGCCTTCCGCAGTGCGGATGGCGTTCGACACGTTGTTCTGGTTGCTACTACTCTGGTTGGCACTGCTCTGGTTGGCACTGCTCTGGTTGGCACTGCTATCGTCGGCGTCCGAGCCGGCCGGAGCGCTCTTCACTTTCAATGCTCGCGCGACTTCCGGGCTGCCCAACAAAAGGACCAGGACGGCCGCGAAGCCGTAGGCCACCAACAGCGCGCGCCAGTCGCAGCGCTCACCCACCGAGGGAAGCAGGACGGCGATCATCGGGCCGATAGCCAGGCCCGCGAACTTCGTCAGGAAGGAGACCGTGAAAGCCATCCAGATGGCCTTCGGGCGGGTGCGAGCGATGTACTTCTGATACTCGATGCCCCAGAGGGTGATCGACGCGCCGAGCAAATAGCCGGCGATCGCGCCGATGCCGAGCGCGTTCGAGCCGTCCGCTTCCTCCAACTGCTGCGCGACGAAACACACGAGCAAGAATCCAATCAGGATTCCCACGTTCTTGAGTTTGGTCTGCATGCGGATGGGGCTGAGCTACAACAGAGAGACGAGAGTGGCACTCAATCGAGATCGGAATGTCGGGCGGAGTCGGGCTTCGCTTTGGAGTTCCGGCCGCGAGCCGGAGGGATCCGCTTGATCATCGAGATCAAGCCACCCGCGAAGCCCGCAAGCGCACCCGCAATCAAGAACACCGGAGCAGTTCCCAGCTTCCCGTCGATCCACCACCCGAACCACCCGAAGGCGATAATCGTCAAGGCGAACGTGAGCCCCATGCCCGCGTACCGACCATAGGCTCGGCGTGCGTCAACATCGGGATCCGATTCGTCTAGATCACCCGGGATCCGCGACTGGTTGGACATCAAAACGGGAGGCGAAGGAGGTGACTCCAGAGCCTCGAAACAGGCGCATTCGACTTGTAAAAGTTGCCAGCCGCGAGGCTCCGATGAGCACCGCTTCGACAATCGAGGCAGACAGGATACGGTCGGCGCCCCCCTGGTCAATCCATTGCCCACGAAAAGTAGGCGAGGTCTCGATCCTCTCCGAACGCCTTCGGAAGGTCCGGATGAAGCCAGAGGAGCTCGATCCTGCGCTGCCCTTCCCCAGCTCCGAAGCCACCGATAGACTTCGCGGTTCATTGCGCCGCCCGAAGGTCGAATCGAAGACCTCCCGGCCGGCAGCTTTCCCGACCTCGATCGGGCGCGAGCCCTGCGCCGTCCGCTCCGACCCCTAGCCCTCTAATAGAACCGTGGAACGTACTCTCGTACTACTCAAGCCCGACACCGTCCAGCGCGGCCTCTCCGGTCGCATCCTCGCCCGCTTCGAGGAGAAGGGCCTCAAGCTCATCGGCCTCAAGCTGCGCCAGTTTCCGTTGGAGACGATCCAGGCTCACTACGCGGTTCACAAAGAGCGCCCCTTCTACGGCAACCTCGTGAACTACATGACCTCGGGCGCCGTCGTCGCGCTGGCCCTCGAAGGCTTGGACGCCATCTCGGTCGTCCGCCTCATGGTCGGCGCCACGAACTCCCGCGAAGCCGCCCCCGGCACGATTCGCGGCGACTTCGGCATGTCCTTCTCCAACAACCTGGTCCACGCCTCCGACAGCCCCGAAGCCGCTGCGACGGAGCTCGCCTTGTTCTTCCCCGACGCCAGCGAAGTCGTCGAGTGGACTCCGAACAACGAGCCGTGGATCTACAACGTCGCTGAAGAGCTGAACAAGTAGCGGACTCGCGGCGCGCTCCCAGCGGAGTGCGCCGCGCGCCTTCGCTCTTGACCGCCGCATGCAGCGCCTCTCCGCACGACACGTCGGTGAGCTCGGCGAAGAGCTGGACGCTCTCTTCCGAGGCTGCACGCTGCACGAGGTCCAGGCGCTCCCGCCCCGCGACCTGCTCTTGATCTTCGGGGCGCGGAATGCGCCTCTCGATCCGAAGTCCTCGCGCCCGACGATCGTTCGGCGGCTGCGGCTCTCGGTCGATCCCGACGCTCCGCGCGCCCATCTCCAGCACGATCGCGTGTGGAGCTACGACGGCCCCGAGGGCCCCTTCTTCACGAAGCTCGGCGCCGAGCTCGGCGGCCTGCAGCTGGGGAAGCTCGAGCAGGTCGCCGGCGACCGCATCCTGCGGCTGGTCTTCGGAGGTGAGCGACGTCGGATCCTGATCGCCGAGCTGGGCGGCAGGAGCGGCAACCTGGTGCTCCTCGACGGCGGAGGCCGGGTGCTCGACTTTCTCGTCCACCCGCCCGGAAAGCGCGAGGGGCCCCCGCGGCTCCAGACCGGCGAGGCTTGGTCGCGGCCCCCGGGCAAGCCGCCCGCGGACTCGGGCGAGAGCCTGGCGGCGAGCTGGCCCGATCCGGCTCCGGACTTTCCGACTCTGCCCGTCGAGGCGCCGCTGTCGCGCCGAGTCGAGGCGGTCCTCTCCGCGAGCCTGGCCGAACGCGGCCGGGAGCGCGCGCGGCGGGACCTCCTCCAGCGCTTGAAGCGAAAGCTCGCCGGTGCCACCGGCCTGCTGAACGGGCTGGCCAAACGCAAGCTTGCTGCGGAGGGCGCCGAGCGCGTGCGCATGGACGGCGATCTCTTGAAGTCGAACCTCCAGCTCTGTTCGCGCGGCGATGAGAGCGTCGAAGTGGCGGACTGGTTCGAGAACGGAGAGCCGCGGCGAATCGCGCTCGACCCGAAGCTCTCGCCGCAGGAGAACCTGAAGCGCATCTTCAATCGCTATCAGAAGCTGCAGCGCTCCGGCGAAGCGATCGAGCGCGAACAGAAGCTGGCGGAAGAGCGTCGCGCACACCTCGCCGACCTGATCGAGCGCACGGACACGAGCGACATCGATGAGCTGGAGCGCGAGGCGATGAGTGCGGGGCTCCTGTCCGAGCGCGCGATGAAGACTCACCGCGACAAGCCCGCCGCGAGCAAGCGCCTGCCCTACCGCAGCTTCGTCGGGTGCCGCGGCAGCGAGATCCGCGTCGGCCGCTCCGCGCGCGACAACGACCAGATGAACTCGCGCTTCGCGCGCGGCAACGACCTCTGGTTGCACACTCGCGACGCGCCCGGCTCGCACGTCATCCTCCGAGTCTCCGGCGCTATGCAACCCGACCCCGAGGAGATCCTCGACGCGGCGCACCTCGCGCTTCACTTCTCTCCGCTCAAGAACGCGAGCAGCGGCTCGATCCACGTGGCTGCGCGGAAGCAGGTGCACAAGCCGAAGGGCGCGCCGCCCGGACTGGTGACACTGTCGGGCGGCAAGACGCTCGATTTGCGAATGGAGCCCGAGCGCCTCGCTCGGCTGCTCGAGTCGGACGATCGCGCCAGCTGAAGGCGTCGCGCTCGCCCCTCGCGCTGCTTCGAATAGGGGTATCCGCGAGGCACCAATTCCGCGGTTTATTGGTCGTCAGAGGCTTTTTCACCCGCGCCGCCTTCAAAGTCGCATTTATCGAGATCGGGGGTAATGCACCCGGACCTTCCACCGACAACGGAAGTGCATCCAGAAACCACGAACCCACGAACGCACCATGATTCACCAATTCGACTCCACGAATACGAAGACCAAGAAATCGACCGCGACCACCAGGACCAAGAACAGGCGAACGAGGACTCCGCTCTCGATTCCTCTGCCCCTCACGATCCCCAGCAACCGTCGTGCGACCGTCGAGTCTTCGCTGACGGCGATCAAGCCGGACTACCTGCAGCGCCAGGTTCCCAACGGAGCCTTCGAGATCGAGCCCGACGGAACCATCCTCCACTTCCGCCCCTACGACGCGAACGGGATCTCGATCGACGAGCTCGAGGGACTCAACCTCTTCGAAGACGTGATCCGCAACTCTTCGGACCGCGACGCCAACTACTTCTCTGCCTGCATCGAGCGCGGCGAGTACTGCAAGACGACGCGACACCTCCTGCACGGACGCGACCTCTCTCTGATCCTGCTCTACCACGGAAGCACGAACACCTACTGGGGATTCCTGGGTCCGGCCTGATCGAGAAGCTCCGCATCTCGATCGACGAGCTCGAGGGACTCAACCTCTTCGAAGACGTGATCCGCAACTCTTCGGACCGCGACGCCAACTACTTCTCTGCCTGCATCGAGCGCGGCGAGTACTGCAAGACGACGCGACACC
>Ga0316209_1000629_pt1 | contig 54049 bp, 47 predicted proteins | sample 6monopyrite_MG_FD_204945 | JGI IMG/M metagenome (GOLD analysis project Ga0316209, IMG submission 204945) | Microbial mat bacterial communities from mineral coupon in-situ incubated in ocean water Damariscotta River, Maine, United States -... | ecosystem: Environmental > Aquatic > Marine >... | reverse complement strand
AATAATATCCATTTTCATATAGGGTCTTAAAACGTCTGGCACTTTGATTTTGCCATCGGCGGTTTGATAATTTTCTAAAATGGCGACCAATGTTCTGCCCACAGCTAATCCAGAACCGTTTAGGGTATGCACTAACTCAGGTTTACCGGTTTCCGGATTACGCCATCGAGCTTTCATTCTCCTGGCTTGAAAATTACCCATATTGCTACAGGAAGAGATTTCTCTATAGGTATTTTGCGCAGGCAGCCATACTTCGATATCGAAAGTTTTCGTCGCGCCAAATCCAATATCGCCGCTGCATAAAATGACCGTACGGTGAGGTAACTCTAATAGCTGCAATATTTTTTCAGCGTGTGATGTCAGCTCATCTAAAGCCTCAAACGATTTTTTCGGGTGAACAATTTGTACCATTTCAACTTTTTCGAATTGATGCTGTCGAATTAATCCCTTAACATCTTTGCCATAAGAGCCAGCTTCACTTCTAAAACAAGGTGTATGTGCAGTCAATTTGATCGGCAAATCTTTTGCCTCAACAATTTCGTCTCTTACGCTATTGGTCAGTGGTACTTCAGCGGTTGGGATCATATACAGCGGTTTATTATCTTGAGTGGTACCCTGCACGCTAAACAAATCATCTTCGAATTTTGGTAACTGCGAAGTTCCAAACAAAGATTCGGGATTGACTAAATAAGGCACATAAGTTTCTTGATAACCATGCTGCTCAGTGTGGGTATCCAACATCAATTGGATCAAAGCACGATGCATTTTTGCAATGGCTGATTTCATTACGACAAATCGAGAGCCACTTAATTTAGCCGAGGTCGCAAAATCGATCCCGCCGAGTTTTTCCCCGAGTTCAATATGATCAAGCGGGGTAAAATCGAAGCATGGGATTTCCCCCCATTTTCTAATTTCTTGATTATCCTCTTCACTTTTACCATCTGGTACTTGATCAGAAATCAAATTGGGTAAGCCGTGAAATAAGTCGTCTAGTGTCGCTTGAACCGCATCAAACGCTTCTTTCGTTTGATCGAGTTCTTTGCCCATTTGAGCAACTTCATCCAACAACGGCTGCACATCTTCTCCCGACGCTTTCGCTTTACCGATGGATTTAGAACGCACTTTGCGTTCATTTTGCAGGCTTTGAGTTTTAACTTGCAGCGACTTTCTTTGTTCTTCAAGATCAAGATAAGCTTGTTTATCGAACTGCATGCCTCGACGGGCTAAATTTGCGACAACCGCATCGAGATCGTTTCTAAAGAGTTTTGGATCGATCATTATTATTTCCGAATGACTATTTGTTCTAATTTAACCAACTAAGTGGCTTGTTGTCTGTCTGCTAATAGCATTGTCTGCAATAGTAATACAGATATCTTCTTTTCTTCAAAAAAACTAGCTTTGCTTCGAATTCAAGCGGCGCCTATTCTAGCACCAACCATGCCACCAACAAACACACAAATAAGGCATAATATGCAATTTCCGCCTATATTAACCGCCAATTTAAATATTTGTTGTTGTTGGAATAATAAAAGGCTATCCAGTGCAAATGCCGAAAAGGTAGTGAACGCACCTAAAAAACCCACAAAAAAGAACAGTATTTTTTCCGCCGACCATAACGAACCGCTGGTTTCTAGCCACATGTAAACCATGCCAGATAAAAAACAACCACTAACATTAACCAGTAGAGTGCTAAACGGAAATTCACTACCGGTAATGGCCGGCAGATATTCCCTCACCCAAAAGCGTCCGCTGGCGCCAAGTGCACCGCCCAAAGCGACAATAAGCGTTGGCATCAATTTAGTGACTAATTGTTCCATAATTTTTACTAGTTAATTTGTAATTGCGATTTTCGATTCGAGATTCACAAACTCAAGACTCAGGACTCAAGAAACTGCTTATCTTTAATGTTAAGAAATTCGAGCTTTTCCTTGATTTGTTTTTCCATACCGCGGTCCACGGGTTGGTAATATTGGCTCGCTTGTTTGTCTTCAGGAAAATACTGCTGTCCTGCTGAATAGCCATCTGGTTGATCGTGATCGTAGCGATATTCTGCGCCATAGTCTAATGATTTCATCAGCTTAGTCGGCGCATTACGTAAATGCAATGGCACATCGTAGCTTGGTTCGTTCTTTATCTCGCTCATACATTGTTTAAAAGCCGAATAAACCGCATTACTTTTTGCTGCAACCGCTAAATAGACAATCGCTTGTGCTATGGCTAGTTCGCCTTCTGGACTGCCTAGTCGCTGTTGCACATCCCAAGCGTTAGTTGCGATTTGCAGCGCCCTTGGATCGGCGTTGCCAATATCTTCACTGGCCATTCGAACCACCCTTCGTGCGATATACAAAGGATCGCAGCCGCCGTCAATCATGCGACAAAACCAGTAAAGGGATGCATCGGGATCGGAGCCCCTCACAGATTTATGTAACGCAGAAATTTGATCGTAAAAAGCCTCACCTTGATTATCAAATCGACGAGTATTTTCACCCAACAACGGTTTAATGGCCGCTTCATCAATTATTCGGTATTGGTTTTGATCCAGTTCAACCAATCCCGTTGCCATTTCTAGAATATTTAATAGTCGCCGGGCATCGCCATCTGCGAAAGCGACTAACAATTGTTTGGCTTTTTCACTAACTTTGATTTGTTCGTTTTTAAGTCGTGAATTTTCAACCATAACCGCACGGCTCAATACATCTCGTAAATCATCTTGCTGTAGAGATTTAAGAACATAGGTTTTAGCCCGAGACAAAAGCGCGTTGTTCACTTCGAACGAAGGGTTTTCGGTGGTCGCTCCAATAAAAATAAAAGTACCATCTTCTACATAAGGGAGAAATGCGTCTTGCTGAGATTTGTTAAAACGATGGACTTCGTCAACAAACAGTAAGGTTTGTTTGCCCAATTGGCGTTGCAACTTAGCTTGCTCGACCGCGTGGCGAATGTCCTTAATGCTTCCCAACACCGCAGAAATCGCGATAAAGTAACAGTCACAACGGTTGGCTATTATTCGCGCAAGGGTAGTTTTTCCGGTTCCCGGCGGCCCCCAAAGCAACATAGAATGTGGGCGTCCGTTATTGATTGCCTCATAAAGGGGTTTACCCGGTTCAAAGAGGTGTTTTTGACCTGCATATTCATCCAACTTTTGAGGGCGCATTCGAGCAGCCAGCGGTTGCATCAAATTGACATCGTCTTGGTCATTTGTTTGGGAAATGTTTTCGGACTGTGAAAATAGATCGTTCATTGTTTTGTGCTAAAACTCTCTCCGATTTTTAAAGCGATACCATTCATTAGATTTTTTGTAGGAGTGATATATCGCTGAGAAGCGATGCTCGAGCCCCGCAATTTCTTTTTTTAATCGAAACGGTCTTGGCCATTAATCCAAAATTGCTTCACGAGAGTCAATAATATCAATCCCTTCTGGGGGTACAAAAATAAATTCTTTTACCTCGATGCTTTGGTTGAGCTGAATATGATCAAACTTAACGCTGGTTCTCCCCCCGAGAGTATCTACAAGAAAGAATTCTTTGATTTTTTTATTTTCTATTAAGATATGCACACTTTCAAACAAGCTATTCTTCTTTGGTGATAGCGCATAGAGGTGTTGATTGTTATTCTCCTTACTTTTGATCTGCTGGATATCAAAAGCTTCGACTAAAGAGTCCACTGAACTGGTTAACAGCAACAACGGAGAATCGGCTAAAACTGATTGCTGATTTTGAATAGTGACTTGTTCCAATTCTTGGTCAAAAGTCCATAGATGATCGCCATCTGCAATAATGACTTGCTCAAAAGGCTCATTAGTTTGCCATTTAAAATGATTCGGCCGTTGAATTAAAAAACGTCCGAGAGTCACTTCGGCAATATCACTATTTTCTCGGTAGACACTTTGCTCAAAGTCGGCTTGATAGGTTAAAGTGTCAGCCAATATTGCTGCTAATTTTTTCGCATCTGCAGAAACATTGTTGGCTGCTGCTGATTCAGTGACAGGTGTTTGACTAGAGTTTTCCGGAGTCTTTTGTGCAGCGTCCTCCTTTAATTTTTTTTCGGCTTTTTTTTCAGCTTCCGCTTGCAGCTTTTTATATTGCTTGCTTGGCTCTACAGGCTCAATGGCGGATACCGAAGAAATAAGAGTAAGTGAAAATAAGATCGTCAAAACGATTTTTGATAGGCCATCTAACATCTGTTTTTTCATTATCATTTTGTTTTTCGCTTCCCAAGAGGAAATTTTTGTTAGGTTTTCAGTTTGGTTATTTTAACGCTTATGCTAAAAGTCGCAAAGCTCGCTGAGGTAAATAATTTGTAAAAAAAATTCCGATATATGCCCGTTATCCCTGTCGGAAAATTTATCCGAGCATAAGACATCCTTGGGTTATCCCGGCGGACCCGGAGGCGCTAAAACTTCTCTTGATCCATTGGATTGCATCTCGGTAACTATGCCAGCGGCTTCCATTGCTTCTATCATTCTAGCTGCTCGGTTATAACCTATTTTTAGTCGTCGCTGAACGCCAGAAATAGAAGCCTTGCGAGTTTCACAAACAATTTGAACAGCATGGTCATAGAGCTCGTCTTGCTCATCACCACCCTCTCCAACCGGCGCTCCCATTCCTGGAATATCGGTTTCGGGCGCGCCAGCGGTAATCGAATCTTCATAAACCGGTTCACCGCGTTTTTTCCAGTCTGCTACCACTCGATGCACTTCGTCATCGTCAACAAATGCACCATGAACCCGAGTCGGAATACTGGTGCCTCCGGGCAAATACAGCATGTCTCCCATACCCAATAGCTGTTCAGCACCCATTTGATCGAGAATAGTTCTGGAATCAATTTTTGAAGATACCTGAAAAGCGATCCTTGAAGGAATATTAGCTTTAATTAAGCCAGTAATAACATCGACCGAAGGTCTTTGAGTCGCCAATAATAAATGAATGCCTGCCGCTCTAGCTTTTTGGGCTATTCGAGCAATTAACTCTTCAACTTTTTTACCGACAATCATCATCATATCGGCAAGCTCGTCGATCACCACCACTACTTTTGGTAGCGTATCCAACTCTGGCGCTTCTTCATCTAAACTATCCGCCGGTGTCCATAAAGGATCTTTTATTGGTTCACCGCGTTTAATCGCATCACGAATTTTTTTATTAAATCCAGCAAGATTACGAACCCCAAGTGCCGACATCAGCTGATAACGTCGTTCCATTTCGGCAACGGCCCAGCGTAAACTGTTAGCCGCTTCCTTCATATCGGTCACCACCGGCGTTAACAAATGGGGAATGCCTTCATAAACAGATAGTTCTAACATTTTGGGATCAATCATGATCATCCGCACTTCTTCCGGTGAAGATTTATAGAGAATACTTACCAACATTGCATTAAGGCCGACGGATTTACCCGAGCCGGTCGTACCGGCCACTAATAAATGAGGCATTTTAGTCAGGTCAATCACCACTGGTGAGCCAGAAATATCTTTACCCAATGCCATAGTCAAACTTGATTTCGAATCATCGAAGGTTTTACTCGCAATGACTTCTTTTAAGCGCACCATTTCTCGATTTTCATTAGGCACTTCGATACCAATAAAAGGTTTACCGGGGATAACTTCTACTACCCGCACGCTGGTAGTAGACATGGCTCGCGCTAAATCTTTTGCTAATCCAGTAATTTTAGCTACTTTGATACCAGCCGCTAAATCCAATTCGAACCGAGTAATCACCGGTCCCGGATGGACCGCAACCACCACCGCTGTAACGCCAAAGTCTGCCAGCTTTAATTCCACTAAACGCGACATTGCTTCGAGCGCTTCATCGGATAGTCGATGAGTGACCGCCGTCGGCTCATCTAACAAACGAACTTGCGGAAGCTCACCGACCACAGGTTCATCAAATAAATTATTTTGCCGTTCTTTTTCGACTCGTAAGCTCGGTTCGATTCTTTTAACTTCTTTTTCAATCACAACGGGCTTGCGTTGGGTGATTTCAATGTGTTTTTGCTGGAATACTTGATCTCGTTGTTGTTTGACTTCTTGTTGAGCTTTTTTGTCTTTGTAACTATCGATCAAATCACGATATTTTTCGCCAATCCAATCAATGCCTTGCAAGGTTACTTTCCCAATCCAGTCCATTAACTGAAACCAAGAAATGCCAGTAAACAACGTTAAAGAAGCAAAAAAGGAAGCAAGCAATAATAAGGTAGCACCAACAGGGTTAAACCAGCCGACTAATAAGTCACCAATTAATCGACCAAACACACCGCCAGCCAGATAGGAATTAGCTCCGCTAGGCTCTACAAAATGTAAGGATGAGATTGCTGCACCCAATAATAAAGTGAACACTAAACCAAACAAACGGAAGGACCAGAAGGCTAAACTATTGGGTAAGGTATTTTTGCGTTCTCTGAACAATAAATAGCCAGAGTAAATGATCATGATAGGAAATAGGAAAGCTAAGTAACCGAACAAATGTAAAAATAATCCGGCAAACCATGCACCAGCACGTCCGCTAGCATTTTGAATTTCCACAGCGCTGTTCGCAACCGTCCAACTGGGATCTTGCGGAGAAAAACTCAGCAAAGAAATCATTAAAAAGGTCGCAACCGCTAACAATATAATGAAACCGCCCTCTTTTAGGCGAACCATTAATATGTCTGCAACAGGATTATTATTATCTAAATTATTCATTATTCTTTTTTAAGTTGGGATTGGTAAAATGCGGCTTTCTTTGACCTCTTCCATCACCACATAAGTTCTTGAACCGCTGACTCCGGGCAAGGTCAATAATGTCTCTCCAAGAAGGGTTCGATAAGCGACCATATCGGCGACACGTGCTTTGACAAGGTAGTCAAAATCACCTGATACTAAGTGACACTCTAACACCTGAGGTAGTTCAATAACAGCCTTTTTAAAGTCTTTAAAAACGTCCGGCGAAGTGTGGTTTAGTCTTATTTCGACAAAGACTAATAAAGCAGCTTCTAGCTTTGACGGGGCTAATACCGCTTCATATCCTTGAATATAGCCATTGCCCTCCAGTCGTTTCACACGCTCTAAACACGGAGTCGCACTCAGACCCACTCGACGAGACAATTCGATATTAGCCAGTCGACCATCGTTTTGTAATTCTCTTAAAATAGAGCGATCGATCCGATCGAGATCTTTTTCTAAGGTTTGCACTATAAAAGTCCAAGGCTCTTCATTTAGTCAAATTTAGTATATTTAGCCCTAAATATCAACCATTAAATAGAGTTTTATCCTGTTATATGGGATATTATAGTCAGTTATTCTAGATAACCGCCTGTATACTAGCGCAATATTTCGCAGCCTTAATTAAAAAGAAAGCGATATCATTAAACGTTTTAGATGGGAGTATTTGCTATGTTGATTGGTGTACCTAAAGAGATTAAAAACCACGAATACCGTGTCGGTATGATACCCGGTAGTGCGAGAGAGCTGATCAGCCACGGCCACCAAGTGATTGTAGAAACTAATGCCGGTACAGGTATTGGCTTTTCTGACCAAGACTACATCGAAGTCGGCGCTGAAATACGAAATACCGCCAGCGAAATCTTCGAACAAGCCGACATGATTGTTAAAGTCAAAGAGCCGTTGACCGAAGAGCGAGCAAAGCTTCGCGAAGATCAAATTTTATTCACTTATTTACACTTAGCACCGGATCTTCCGCAAACCAAGGATTTAATCAAAAGCAAATCGGTTTGTATTGCTTATGAAACAGTCACTTCCGATAACGGCAGTTTGCCTTTATTAGCGCCAATGTCAGAAGTTGCCGGCAGAATGTCCATTCAAGCAGGCGCACAATGTTTAGAAAAATCAAAAGCAGGCCGAGGCATGTTGTTAGGCGGCGTTCCGGGTGTATCGCCTGCCAAAGTCGTCATTATTGGTGGTGGAGTCGTTGGTTCTAATGCGGCTCAAATGGCAATTGGTATGGGCGCAAATGTGGTGATATTAGACCGCTCAATCGATGTATTACGCCGATTAGACGCGCAATTTGGCGCACAATTAGAAACGGTATTCTCAAGCAAAGACGCATTGGAACAACACGTTCTTTCAGCAGATTTAGTCATTGGTGGTGTGTTAATTCCAGGAGCCGCGGCGCCAAAATTAGTTACTGAAGAAATGATCAAACGTATGAAACCGGGCGCAGCAGTCGTTGATGTTGCCATCGACCAAGGCGGTTGTTTTGCAACTTCACACGCGACAACCCATGCGGAACCTACTTACATTGTTGATGATGTTGTTCATTACTGTGTTGCTAACATGCCCGGCGCTGTACCACGAACATCGACTTTCGCGCTAAACAATGCCACCCTGCCCTACATTATCAGTATAGCCAATAATGGTTATAAAGCAGCGCTTGAAAACGATGCGCATTTAATGAACGGCCTAAATGTTCATAAAGGTGTCGTTACTTGTCAAAGTGTTGCCGAAAACTTAGATTTCGATTTTGTCGACGCGGCTGACGCGATTAATATGTAGTTTTGGATGATTTGATTTTAGAAAGAGTTAGCTAGGTTTAAACCTTCTATTTTTTCGAACAAAGAGTAAAGGGTGGAATCTATTTCCACCCTTTTTTTTGTATTTGAAAAAATTGCATCTTAACAAAGAGATTTTCGCCGAACTTATCTATTTCACATTATTCAGAGATTTCGTCTGCAACAGGTTTCGAATATTAAGTGAGTTTCAACTAAACGGAAATTCCTTGAGATTTTAAACTGTTTCTGTAAACTATTGATTCGAATAAACATTAATCTTAAGCGTAGTAAGAAGGCCATTTTAGCGCCGTTTGCTGCGTTCAAACAGCTTTATGTGTTGGAAGGACCATGCCGTACAGTAAATGCACAAGATGTGGTGCGACGATGCATTTGAATGTAACGGATCCCGAGTCTTAGTATCGTGAAAGAGAACTAGAATCGACAGGTATAGTAAAAAGCTTTGCTAGTTCTGATGCAGGGAAATTGTACAAAGTAATCTTTCTAATTAATAGAAAAGAAATGTCAGCTGTACTTTGAAGAATAGAAATTCGCAAAGTGCGCAATTGAATGAAAAAATAAAACCGATCGCAAGAAATCGGAATGTATAAAGACATATTCGATTCAACTTGGCGTTAATTGTCATGAAAAAATCTGAAAATTTCATAGAACGACGAATATTGTGGGCTGCTGGAAGGCATAATCTACCGTCTGAAAACGGTCATTTATATCAAGACATTGAGCTGAAGAATTACTCGGGACTTGAATTGAGACACGAAGAACATTTTGGAAGGCCTGTCTATTTTTTCTTCGAGGACGAAAAAAATTGGACTACCCTAGGAACGCGAGGAATTTGTGGTGTTAATGACTCAACGTTCAATTCCATTGAGTATACCGATATACAAGACCTATGCGGGTTTGATAAATTGAAATCTGGTATGACTCGCAAGGAAGATTTGAATGAACTTAAAGTTATAACTTCTCAAAAGGAGATTGTATTTAAAAGCATGTCTGGTGGCGATTTTTTCGCTCTTTGGAACATATGTTTAATGTTACAAAGAATTAGTTAGACAAAACATATCACCAGATCTTGAAAAACGAAGTGCGGGAAGACACTCTCGTTCTAACGTGGTGTTAAGGTCAGAATGAATAGATTCGCTAAATATCTGAGATCGCTCGCAAAGCTGAAATTTAAGCTCTTGGGATTAGCGACCATCAAAGATATTCCCACTGAAAAATTTGATACCATCATCAAGTCATTGCAGGCTGACGGATGGAAAAAAGTATACGAATATAAAGGTTTTGATGCGTGGATAGATTACGGCAAAGTGAAACTCAAGAAAGACGGCGCTAAACTTGTTTTTGAGTGGGATAATTGGACCGAAGGTAGTATTGAAGGACAACCCTCTGTACTAAAAATAATCACTCAAGCTTATGAGTTCGAAATAATTAATGAATGGCGATGGAGTGAATACGATGAAAAGCCTTAACCCATTTTTGATCCGCGACGTGTCGATAACTTTCTTTCTAATTTAACGATTAACATATAAATGGACTACCAATGAAATTAACAATCGCAATATCCTTGTCATTTATTCTCGGACTGGCCTCCATGTATATTTTTATGAGTAGGTCATTTTCAGCTGTAAACCAGTTCTATTCGGGAATGCGACTGGACACTCAAATAACCTATTTAGAAATGCTGAAAGAAAACGATATCGAACAACTTATGAAATTCCTAAAAGTTAGCATTGCTTGTGAAAGCACCGTTTACGAAGATAATTTAAATAGTTTTTTTGGGAATAAAACGAATTATTCAGAAAAGGTACTTAAACGTGCCAGACCGTATGTTGAGGCTAGTGGCGAGTGTGGTAAAATTCGCAAGACAATGTTTTAGCCAAAAAGCATTGCAGCTCATAGGCATCGGTGAAATTTCAATTCAAAAGCGAATTTAAACCTCGATAGAGATTCGATTCTTTTTCTAATCCCTCAATAGAAGCCATATGAAAATAATTTGCGGACTCTTGGTCACCTTCAATATGATAAATTAAGCTTAAATAGCCACATAGTTGTCGATAAAAAGGTTCTCTCGGCAAAAAATCCTTCGTATGCATTCTATCGAGTAGTGCCAAAGCCAAAGTTTTTAGTTCTTTAAACTGCTTAGTTTCGGAATAATATTCAAACAATGAAAGATAATAATCTCCGAAATCACAAACCAGATTGCAATTAGCAACTAAACCTCTGAATGCCCCTTTTGATTTATTAGTTCTTAGATTGAATATTAATGCGTAAAATCTGGAATCTTCATTGGCTACTTTGTCAAGCATCGCGATCAACTCACTTTTTCTGTTTTTATCGTTTACATTTTGCAAAACGATTGAAAGTTTATTCAGTAGATGCAATGATTGCGAATCACCTATTTCGCCGAACTTGAAATAGCTTTCGAAATAGTCGATAAATAGTTTGGCATCCGAATACATTTCCAAATAAAGAATTTTACTTTCAACAAAAGTTTCCTTTTCCATATCATTGTTTATCAAAGAAGAGAGGTATTCTAACTTTCGCAAAGATTCTTCAGCGTGCGATTTAGATTTATAGAGATAGCTATCAAATTCAGATTTTTCTTTCCAGAATGCAGAGTTATCCTGTGCTGGTTCTGCTTTCGAATTAATCGATAGGGACAATGTGAACAAAAGGCTGTAACCTATATATTTCAACATCAATACCTCTCCCTTAACAAAGTTATAGCGACTAACATTCCCTTATCGTGAACCTAAGATCAACACCTGAAAAAATACTCTCTAAACTACAACCAAAAAACATACAGCGCTAAGCATTTTCGAGCCCTCAGGAACAGGCGGTAATAAACGAATGGTTATCAACAGACCTCCTTTTCATTTGATCACCACATTACGAACCAGGATCATAATACATTTTAGCACCAGCCAAAACGCTTTCTTCCATACGGTTTGAACGTGGAGGTACTGGACAAGCATGCTCAATATCGTAAACACAAATCGGGTTTATTGCGAGATTAAAATCCAATACGATTTGTTCTGTTTTTGGAATGTTTATGATTATAAATCGACCGCCACCATAACTTTCTTCTGCAGTTGTTCCATCGGTAAAAGGTACAAAAATTGATTTCGCTTCTTTTTTAGCAGACGGATACTCATAAACTTGTAGTTTTGTCGATTTGCCATCGATAAAAAAACTGACGTAGCCGTAATGTACGAACCCGTATGGATTACCGCTAGACATTATTAGATTGGTTTTTTTCGGTTGAGAGGCTTGAACAAGCTTTCCAATGACTCTAAATTTTAGATCAGCCGTAAAATAATTCAGTCCGGTAAATCGTGGAAAGAACTCTTTCGACAACAAAGTCGTTTCTTGATTACGAAACGATTGCTCTTCTTTTGCTCGATGAGCTTTTATATGTTCAGCGTAATTTTTTTCAATTAACTCTGAATTATAAGGAACAATTTGCGCTGATGATATGCCTGGGAAAACGATCATAAAAATAGCTAAAAGATATTTCAACTCAATGTTCGACATTTCTTAAACCTCCATTTTTATTGTTGTATTAAAATACGAATACTGATTAGTAGCCGCAAATTAACCCATCAAACAAGATAAATACTACAAAGCTAAAACTTTATCTGCCAAACGTTCACCTCTTGCCATTTCTCGATAACGTAAATTAGCCGTCGCTAAACATTTGATAATATCAACTTCTAACAAAGCGTCATTTTCAGAGGAAGAAAAGTGGACAACTAGTTTTCTTTCGCCTTTATCTCCAACTTTAATATTGGTTATTTGGGGTACTTGGGACAATATTTGTTCGATATCTTCTGGTAATTCTTGCTCCATCTTAAAAGTTAATACATTTTCTCTTGCCGTCAAATTGGCAATATTTTCGTGATGGGTCAATTGACCGGATTTTAAGATAAGCACTTCTTGGCAAAGATCTTCAATATCTTCCAAATTATGAGAACTGATCACAAAAGTCATTTTTTGCTGATTATCACGAATAAGGTCACGAATCTTTTTTGCAGATTCTGGGTCTAGTCCAGCGGTAGGCTCGTCTAACAAAACAAGTTCTGGCTCACCAATAAATGCCTGTGCAATAGCAACTCTTTTCAACATTCCGTGACTCAATTTTTCAGGAAGTTGATTCCACTCTTTTGACAGTCTCACAAGTTCTAGAACTCTTTTTGCTTCTTCTTTTGCTTCACCGGTTGAGAACCCTTGCAGCTCAGCAAGTATGATCAGTTGTTTGCCAACCGTAATACCCGAAACAAACGAAGCGTCTTGTGGCAGCATGGTTAACCGACCACTTAAATTTGGTGAAGCCGGAGAACTGCCAAGAACTTCAATGGCTCCACTATTCGGTTGAAGAAAACCACAAAGTAGAGAGAAAAGCGTTGTTTTACCTGCACCATTATGACCAACCAAGCCCACAGAAATACCTTTTTCGATATTCAGAGATACGTTTTTCAATACCTCTTTTTCTGCGAATGATTTCGATAAGCCGGTGGTTCTAATCGCTAAGGACATTTAAATATCTCGCTTACTAAAAACTCGCCAGCCGAATGCCGTGAAAACGATAACAAATACAGTGGCAATAAATCCCGCGGCCATCAAGTCACCAAAAGCAAGACTGAAGTGTAAAGATTTGCTGACGCTTGGAATTAAATAAGCGGCAAATTCCGCTTCTGGCCATCGATAGCCGGCAAAAGTTACTGACAGAGCAACAATTGAATAGACGCTAGTTCCCGTTAATGCAGATAGACTGGCAGAGCCTAAACTTGCCGAGCAAAGTGCCATTATGGCAATAAAGGGTAAACTATAAAAAAATATTGATAGAGTGATTTGCAATCCGTAAATCAACACCGATGCAATGCTTGCATTTGGGTCGATTGCGTTCGATAAAACCATCGCAATTAACGTGATGGCCAAATAAGCGACATTCACCAATAGACTAGAACCGATAAATCTAGCCAAATAGATTTCCATACGGGTACAGCGCGGGATCAAAAATCTAAGATATTTACTGCCAATATCACTCGCCGTTTGATTACTGGCTGCTAAAAGAGCAAATAAAGGCATCGTACTGATCGCCAAGACATAATAAAATGATAAAGTCGCTGGATGATTAACAAATAAGGTTTGTTGATCGCCATCAAAGAGTTTTGAGAATACCCAGCTCAGCAGCCAAACTTCATCTAGTTGGTCACTTGTTTTTCCTAGGGATTGTGCAACTCCGCCGCTAGCTTGCCATAGTATCCATAGCCAGAATAATGCGAAAAAAATCAGAAATAGCTGACCGTGAGGACCTTGTAGCGAGCGAGCGATATCTTGTTTTACCAAAATACCAACTTGCTTCGCTCGTATTGAAGCGCTGGATAAAGACATAGGAAACTTTATCTATGCGCTAGCTTCTTCGGGAGCTTCCGAAATTTTTCCAACGGTTTTAGCTGCTATTAGCGCTAATACGCCGCCAACAAGACCAATAACATTCATAATGCCAAAAGCGAAGATATATATACCAATGACTTCCGCCAATATAGCGACGCCCCCAGCAATTTGAATAAATTTGGCATTTGTATCCTTAAACAGAAAAACCGCTCCGGCAATTAATACGCCGACACTAACCAATAAAAATATTCCGAATACCATTAATCCGCCGCCGATTGCCGAACCGGTTTGAAGCGCGTCTCGAACGTCTTCAACGCTCTCTTGATCGTCTGAAGAGATCTGCTCTACACTCTCCATATAGCTGTCGGCATACTCCGCTCCGCCCGTGGTAATTGCACCACCGGCAAAATAGCCGAGCGAGGCAAAAAGATTAAAGATAGCTGCAATGATTAATAAAACGCCTGCGGTAATTTTCATATTTACTCTCCCATAACTGATTCGTTGTATTCAGTTTTTTATAGTCTAATTAGAAATCCAAGGTTATAAATTCGCTTAAATAGTCAGTTTTGATTGTTCAGTTCCGATACGATTTTGTGTTGTTAATAGTAGCGAACAGCAAATTCCGACTCCCGACCCTAAATCAAAGGCCAGTTGATGTCAATTGATGAAGCGGAAACACCTCAGTTGTTTCTAAGTCGAAAGCTGATCGACTGATAGAAGAATATCAAAATAAGGGCAAACTGAATGATTAGGGACTTCGACCTCGTTCCATCAGCCGGTGGTTATTCGTATAAACAGCTCAACAGCTAAAAACATTATTTCGTACTGTCTTCTATCCGGTATATAATTCCCTCACAAACCATTTAGTTTAAAATTGAAACATTTATGTCATCTCTGCAAGATCAACTGCTAAAAGCAGGTTTAGTCTCTAAAGATAAAGCAACCAAGGCGAAAAGCGCGAAGCGTAAACAAGCCAAGATTAACAAGAAGCATAAGATAGAAACCGTTGACGAAAGTAAAGTTGCGGCAGAAAAAGCCATGGTTGAACAAGCCGAAAAAGCCCGCCAACTAAATCAGCAGAAAAATGCCAAGGCAGAAGAAATTGCAATCATCGCCCAAATCAAGCAATTAATCCAAGTAAATCAACAAAGTAGCGGAAAGCCAGAGGTCACTTTTAACTTTTCTGACGAGGGCAAAATTAAAAAGCTGGAAGTCTCTAATAAAATCCAAAAACACATCACTAATGGATTGCTGGCCATTGCTCGATTTGATGAGCAATATTCCTTAGTCCCTAAAATAGTGGCGCAAAAAATAGAGCAACGTTCTCAAGATTACATAGTGCCGCTCAATATTGAGTTTGAAGAAGTGTTACAGGATGACCCATATGCCGACTACCAAATTCCAGATGATTTGATGTGGTAAGCAAGATCCGACTAATTTCTATTTTAACCCTTGTGTCTGAGGCCAAACAGCCATAAAATCCGGCTCAATCCTTTTTGAATTTTTTTAATGACCGATTACCTATCGAAATCGTTCACCCCTTTTTTCGGAGTTTTACATGTCCCAATCACGCCATTGCAAATTATTAATTCTTGGATCTGGCCCCGCGGGCTATTCTGCTGCGGTTTACGGCGCAAGAGCTAATCTTGAACCGGTTATTATTACTGGTATGGAAAAAGGCGGTCAATTAACCACAACTACCGACGTTGATAACTGGCCAGGCGATAACGAAGGCGTTCAAGGGCCAGAATTAATGGAGCGAATGGAAAAACATGCGGTTCGATTTGGCACTGAAATTATTTTTGATCATATTCATACCACTGACCTCAGTAAAAGACCTTTCACTCTTACCGGCGACCAAGGGGTTTATACCGCTGATGCAGTGGTAATTGCTACCGGTGCGTCGGCCATGTATTTGGGACTGGAATCCGAAGAAGCGTTTAAAGGTAAAGGCGTATCAGCTTGTGCCACTTGCGATGGATTTTTCTACCGCAATAAACCTGTTGCGGTCATTGGCGGCGGAAATACAGCAGTTGAGGAAGCGCTTTATTTATCCAATATCGCCTCAGAAGTGCATTTGGTTCACCGAAGAGACTCATTACGAAGTGAAAAGATATTGCAAGACCACATTATGGAAAAAGCGGAAAACGGGAATATCACCATTCATTGGGATAATACCTTAGATGAAGTTCTCGGCGATAACATGGGCGTGACCGGTATACGAATAAAAAGCACCAAAGATGACTCGACTCAGGAACTAAAAGTCGATGGGGTATTTATTGCGATTGGCCATAAGCCGAATACCGATATTTTTGAAGGTCAACTAGCAATGGAAAACGGCTACATAACCGTTGAAAGCGGTCTCAAAGGGAATGCCACTGCAACTAGCGTTGAAGGCGTTTACGCTGCTGGCGACGTAGCCGACCAAGTATACAAACAAGCAATAACTTCGGCTGGCGCCGGCTGCATGGCAGCGCTTGATGCGGAAAAATTCTTGGATGGTTGCTAAAAAATTTGCCTGACCTTTTTTTTGAATGATAAGCGGGCAAAAGAAAATTGCCCGCGTCTCTAAACTCTAATCCGTCAATCTCTACTCTCTCAAACCCTAATCCCTTAAACCCTAATCCCTTAAACCCTATTCTCTCAAACTCTACTCTCTCAAACCCTAATCCCTTAAACCCTTAAACCCTTAAACCCTTAAACCCTTAAACCCTTAAACCCTTGTCTCTCAAACCCTGTCGCCTAAATCATATGCATGCCGCGCAATAATTCCTGATAGATAAAACCACGCAGGAACAAACTATCATCCTCATCGATTTCTTCGATGTTAACCCCATACAAAAAACAGCCCTCATCCTCGTCTTCTTTTATGTAAGTCACTAGACAATTCATGGTGACAATTCTTTCGATATTATCAATGACTAACGGCATTGTAATATTAAGGATATTATCCATTAACGCGACTTTGGCTTTGGATTCGATTCGGCCACCAGAACAACTTAAATTAAGCATTCTTGCCGTAAGCGCCGGCGAGTTGTGGGTTTTATTGATAACGGTTGAGTTAATATCGGTTTCTACTCGGACTTCCTTACGCACCTCTACCGTTTGAACTTCTTTTGGGATTTCTAAATGGAGATAAGGATAAGGCATTCCGCGGGTTTGCATCACACGAGTCGAAAAACCGGAAACAACGTTTTTAACCACAAATCGTAAAGTCACATTCTGCCCTTCGCGGACAAAATATACTTTGTCTTTACCGGTTATAGGGGCAGTCACGATAATACTTGTGCTTGGATTGATACCAATAAACTTCACCGGATAACGTTGCTCATCATTATCGCCAATTTGAATTTGTAGGATATCGCCACAAGCGAGACCCAGTTCTTCTACTCTCATGTAAAAAAGCTCTGTTTTAGTTTTCGATTAAGATATCATGACTCACTTAAGTGTAGACACAATTCTTATAACAATCATAAATCTTATGCTAAATAGCATTTTAAAGGAAAGCTTGCCCAATGCAAAACATAAAAAAACGCTTCTTATGGATAGGACCATTGCTGGCGTTAGCTTTGGCAGCACTTTTATATTGGCTTGAGGTTAAAAACGAAATTAATATTGTCGCCAGCATCACTCTATTATGTGCGCTTTGGTGGATTTTTGAACCGATCCCGATTCCAGTCACTTCAATGATCCCTTTGGCAGCATTTACCATGAGTGGTGTTCTTAGTTCGAGTCAAGTCGCCCAAGCTTATGGTCACCCATTAATATTATTATTGCTTGGCGGATTTATTCTTTCACAATCAATGGCTTATTCCGGTGCACATCGTAGAATAGCGCTAATGATGGTTAATCTTTTTGGTGGTTCCTCGCCTAAAAGACTGATTATGGGATTTATGGCCGCCTCAGCGGTTTTAAGCATGTGGATATCCAATACCGCGACCACTTTAATGTTATTGCCTGTGGCATTAGCAACAGTTGAAAGCGCAAATGATAAACGCTTAACCAGCGCGTTATTACTTGGGCTAGCCTATTCCGCCAGTATCGGCGGGATCGGAACGCCAATCGGTACACCGCCAAACGCTCTATTTATGTCAACTTATAACGAAGCAACCGGCGGTTCTTTAGGATTTCTAGACTGGATGAAATGGGGTGTACCACTAGTCATCCTCTTTATTCCAGTAGCCATGCTTTGGATTACTAGAGGTTTACCCAACAAATTATCAGTCCAAGTTCCAACGACTGGCAAGTGGACTAGCATTGAAAAAAGAGTGTTATGGGTATTTGCCGCGACTGCGCTACTTTGGATAACTCGCCAAGAGCCATTTGGTGGTTGGAGCCGTTTAACGGGATTAACAAATACCAATGATGCGAGTATTGCATTGCTAGCATGTATCGCGATGTTCATTATTCCTGACGGAAAAGTGGTTGATGGAAAACAAGGTAAGTTATTGAATTGGGAAACTGCCAACAAAATTCCTTGGGGCGTTTTACTACTGTTTGCAGGCGGAATTTGTATTGCCAAGGCGTTTGGCGCAAGCGGATTAAGTGAATTAATCGGTGGTTATTTGGCCAACGTGACGGTATTACCCACGCTAGTAATTATCGCTTTAATTGCGTTGACCGTAACCTTTCTGACGGAAATGACCAGTAATACTGCAACAACGGCGTTATTGATGCCGATTTTGGCTGCCGCCGCAGTCGCCGCTAAAATTGACCCAGCACTTTTAATGGTTCCGGCTGCAATGAGCGCCAGTTGCGCATTTATGTTACCCGTTGCGACTGCTCCCAATGCGATTGTTTATGGCAGCGAACAAGTCACTATTCAAGAAATGGTGCGAAATGGATTTGCCTTGAATTTAATTGGGATCGGGCTAATCACCACGGTTTGTTTTATCTTGATTTAAAAACGCTAACTATCAGTTGATCACAGAGGACACAGAGTTTGAAAAGATAATTTTACTATATCAAAGCCTTTTATGGTCCATACTTTTTGTCTCTGTGTCCTCTGCGCCTCTGTGGTGTAAATATCTTGTCTTTATCTTTTTGTTTTTATCTATTCAAAAACGCTTTAAAAGCCGCCTTAGACTCTTCAGACTGCAACCCTTCCGCAAATATTGCTGCTTCTTTTCGCATTAATTCAATCACCTCCTCCACTTGATTGCCTTTTAATAATGCCTTGGTTTCATTGAGCACTCTGGAGGAGTTCTTAGCAAGACTTTGCGCTACTTTTCGAGCCGCATGCCAAGTGGCCTCAGTATCGGGAAAAGTACCATTCACCAAACCAGCATTAAGCGCTTCATTGGCTAGAAACGTTCGTCCTGTCAATAACCAGTCATTCGCTTTGGCGGTGCCGCAACGCTGTGCCAACAGTTTTGAGGAACCGCCCTCTGGCGTTAATCCTAATTTAATAAAAGGCACCGAAAATTTACTATCTTCAGATGCGTAAACCAAATCGCAATGCAATAACAGGGTAGTACCAATTCCAACGGCCGCCCCGCCAACTGCGCAAACCATTGGTTTAGTCAATCGGGCAATGGTTTTGAGAAACTGAACAACATTGCTATTGTCGTCAAATTCAGTTTCCAAGAAATCCGCCAAGTCGTTACCCGCACTAAAATGTTTATTATCGCTACGCAGGAACACCACTTTGATATCCTCTTGAGATTCTGCGTAGTTGATTTGCTCAACTAACGATCCATACATTGCATCGGTCAGAGCATTCATTTTATCGCCGCGAGCGATCTGAATTTCGTAAACAAATCCATCTTTTTCGGCAAAAATTTCGTTAGTGTTCATTTTTAGAAACCTCTGTTGGTCGAGCTAAGTCACTGGAATATTGAGCACTCATTAAGGCGAAAACCACGTAGGCCGCAACATTTTGTGCAAGTGCTTTCGGGTCAACCTTATCAATCGTATCATCGGCCGTGTGATGCAAATCGAAATAATCACTGCCATCTTGCGCCAAACGAAAAACCGACATACCATTTTGATAAAGTGGGATTAGATCAGGTCCGGGCCCCGCTTTGTTGTTGCCTCTTGTGATGCCTAGCGGAGCGAACATTTTTTCCATTTGGCTAATAAAAGGAAAGTCTTTTTCGGTTACTAATGATGAAAACTGGTAAATTTTTCCTGCGCCAAAATCCGATTCTGCACCTATAATATGCTGTTTTAAGTCATGAGCATGCGCTTTCGCGTAGGCCTTGGCACCTTTTAAACCTTGTTCTTCATTGGCCCACAAAACAACACGAATAGTTCTCTGCGGCTTCAGTGCATTACTTTTTATCAAGCTCGCAGCTGCCATCGTTATGGCGACACCGGCACCGTCGTCTACCGCGCCTGTTCCTAAATCCCAAGAATCTAAATGCCCTCCTATGACGACATATTCGTTGGCTCTGCTACTACCCGTAATTTCACCGATAACATTATATGAGGTAAATGACTTAGCCGGATGAGCACCGATATTGAGCCGAATTGAAATTTTTTTCTGTTTAGCAAAAATCCTTTCGAGTTGATCGGCATCCGGATTAGACAATGCTGCTGCAGGGATTTTTTTAGTTCCCGCTTCATATTTCATTAATCCCGTATGAGGCACTCGGTGTGAGTCGGTACCAATCGATCGAATGATAATCGCCAACGCACCTTTTTTTGCCGCTTCTATCGCGCCGTTACTTCGCGCAGCGACTGCCATTCCGTAGCCTTTACCATTACGAAAACGCTCCATTCGATGGCTTATAAAGACAATTTTGCCTTCAACCAGTGACTGGTTTGCATCTTTTAATTGTTGTAAGTTTTTAAATTGAACGACTTCCGCTTTCAGCCCGTCTTTATCTGTGGACACAGAACCGCCTAGGGCCGTAATTGTAAGCGGCTGTGGGTAGGGGGACACTATTTCCGCAGTTTCTACACCGCGTTTCCAAGTGGGATAAGTAACCGGTTCTTTCCAAACTTTATCGAATCCGAGCGCTTTAAATTTAGCCATTGCCCAATTAACCGCCAGAATATCCTGCGGTGTACCCGCCATTCTCGGCCCCACTTCAGTCGTTAAAGATTCAAGTATCTCATAAGCTAGAGGACTATCGAGCGCCTTATCACGGATAGTCTCTACTTGTTTTAACTGTTGGTTATTCAATAAAAGCGGCTGCTCGGCATCACTATTGAGACTCAATAAGAATGTTACGGCGGTTAAAATGGTACTGATCAAAATCTTCGGCATTATCTTTATTTTCCTAAGGGGTCACCTATTCGGTATTTCGCCGAATAAACACAAACAATTGAGGCTGTGCAGCTTACCAAATTGAGCAATTAAGTGTAATATATTTGTCCAAATGCTGCAGACTAAGCTGTAACAAAGGATAACCAACATGACCGATAAGACAGAACAGGCTGATAATATCTATCAATTCGAATGCGATAATATCAAGGGCGAGAAAGTTTCAATGTCTGAATTTAAAGACAAAGTTTTATTGGTGGTTAACACCGCAAGCAAATGTGGTTTTACGCCACAATACAAAGGACTCGAAAAACTTCAAAAAAACTTCGCAGACAGAGGATTCAGTGTTATAGGATTTCCCTGCAATCAGTTCGGTAAACAAGAACCTGGCGATAGCGAAGCGATTCAGAGTTTTTGTGATTTAACCTACCAAACCAGTTTCCCACTGTTTAAGAAAATAGAAGTTAATGGCGATAACTCCGCACCAATTTACCAGTTTATGAAAAGCCAAGCACCAGGAATTCTCGGCTCACATGGGATCAAATGGAATTTCACCAAATTTTTGATTAACAGAGACGGTCAAGTGGTTAAACGCTTCGCGCCAAAAGATAAACCAGAAAGTTTAACCCAACAAATTGAAGAGCTCTTATAAATGACTCAATCCAAGCAAGCCTCGCTAGAAAGCGCTAATCAAAGAATTGAAGAGCTTGAAATGAAAATCACCTTCCAAGATCACGCCATAGAAGAACTTAATCAGGCACTGATACGTCAGCAAACCGATTTTAACAAACTCTCTCGCATCGTTGAAAATGTAGCTTCCCAAGTTGAAAAAATGGGAGACTCCAATTCGGACAATGCTCAGAATGAGGTACCACCACATTACTAATGGAATAAAAGAGGAACTAATAATGAAAAAAGTTATTTATTTGCTACTAATATCCTGCTACATAATTATCATGGGAGGTTGCAGTGATGACCAATCCAACAACCAAACAAACGCAAAAACAAACCTAGAGCAGGTCACTAAACAATCAATCAAATACAGCGCTTCTGATTTCTTTAAAACCACTACATTTTATGGATCTTCAATTAATCACGATGCTTCTGTCGTTTTAGTCACTAATGATAAAACGGGAGTATTCAATGCGTATTCCTATCCAATTAATGGTGGACAGGCCACTCAATTAACTCAATCGACAACGGATACTATTTACGGAGTCAGTTGGTTTCCTGAAGACAATCGTATTCTTTATACGGCTGATCAAGGCGGCAATGAGCTAAATCATTTATTTGTGAGGGAGCTCGATGGTACAACTAAAGATTTAACGCCAGGAGAGAAATTAAAGGCCATTTTTGTCGGATGGCATAATAACAATACTAGCTATTTTGTTCTAACCAATGAAAGAGATCCAAAAGGATTCGACCTATATCGTTATTTGGTCGATGGCTATACAAGAGAGATGGTATTTCAAAATAACGAAAATTGGTCTATCGATCAAATAAGTCCGAATGGCCGCTGGCTAGCGCTGAATAAAAACAACTCTAATTCCGATTCAGATATTTATATGGTCGATTTACAGAGCAAGGAGAAAGTCCCAACTTTAATCACCGAACATCAAGGAAATGTTAGCCATTCGGGTTATACATTTACCACTGATAGCAATCAGTTTATTTATTCAACTAACGAACATGGTGAGTTCAATCAAGCTTGGAGCATAGACCTGCAAGACAATAAAAAATCAGTTTTCTATCAAGCGAATTGGGATGTCGCTTATGTCTACTTTTCGAAAGATGGTAAATATCGAGTCGCAGGAATTAATGAAGACGGACAAACAAAAGTCGACGTGGCTGAAGTCGCAACCGGCAGCAGCATTGCACTGCCAGAGCTGCCTGCAGGAGAGCTTTACGATATCGATTTTTCCACCGATAGTAAAAAAATGGTTTTCTATATTGATTCAGATACATCCCCATCAAATTTATTTAGTTACGCAATAGGTAGCGCTTCGGCAAATCGATTGACCAACGCTCTAAATGCAGACATCAGTGAAGATCAGCTTGTCTCAGGTGAAGTCAAACGGTTTAAGAGTTTCGATGGCCTTGAAATTCCCGGTATTTTATATAAACCTAAAACGGCTAGCGCAAAGACAAAAGTGCCTGCGCTAGTCTGGGTTCATGGCGGTCCCGGCGGGCAATCTCGGAAAGGTTATCGGGCGGCAATTCAACATTTAGTTAATCAGGGCTACGCGATATTTGCGGTTAATAATCGTGGTTCGTCCGGATATGGAAAAACTTTTTTTCATCTCGATGATAAAAAACATGGTGAAGATGATTTACAAGATATCGTTTATGGTAAGAAATACTTGCAAACACTTAGCTGGGTAGACGCTGATAAAATTGGCATTATCGGCGGTAGTTATGGTGGTTATATGACGATGGCGGCGATGGCCTTCACCGACGAATTTAAGGTTGGAATTGATATATTCGGTGTAACCAATTGGCAAAGAACATTAAAAAATATTCCACCTTGGTGGGAAGCCTTTCGGAAATCTTTATACGATGAAATGGGTGACCCTGCGACAGATGCCGATCGCCATTATGCAATATCACCTTTATTTCACGCGGACAAAATTAAGAATCCGGTATTAATTGTTCAGGGAGCAAACGACCCAAGAGTTTTGCAGGTGGAAAGTGATGAAATGGTTGAGGCCATTCGGAAAAATGGTGTTTTCGTTGATTATGTTCTATTTGCTGATGAAGGACACGGCTTTAGAAAAAAGGCAAATCGTATTACGGCCTCAGAAGCTTATGTGAAATTTTTGAAGGAACATTTATAGTTTATTAATCTGTCTATACATATATGGACAGAGACTGAATACAGGTTTGTTAACATCACCTCTGGTGATGTTAACTTTGCTCCGCAAAAAATGGCCCGCCAGTTAACTAGAGGAGTTTGTCTTAGAAAAATCCTTTTCGACCGGTAATACAATCGTAAAGGTCGTTCCTTTTCCGACAATGGAACTAATGTCAATATACCCATCGTGCAATTCAACTAAATGCTTGCATATGGATAACCCAAGACCAGCCCCTTCTCTGGTTCTCTGCTTGTCCACTACCTGCTTAAATGGTTCATAAACGTGAGGCAAATCTTCTTCCGAAATTCCGATGCCAGTGTCGATTACTTTAATTGTTGTATATTGTTCGTCACTCGACAATAAAATTTGAATACTTCCACTATCGGTATATTTGATTGCATTATCAATTAATATCGAAATAATTTGTCGAAACCTTCGAGCATCCACGTAGACCAGCGCTTGCTCATTTTCATTAAAACTCAATTCTATATTTTTCTTTTGTGCAGCTTGAATAAAAGTTAGAATAATCTTTTTAATATGAGTCTCTACATTTATTTGTTCTGGATATAACTGCACCACATCACGCCGCGTTTGTGCAAACTCAAGCAGCTCTACGACTAACTCTCTCAAATGCTCACCCCGAGAGGCGATCAATTCTAAATATTCTTTTTTTTCTTTTTCTGAAAAAGCGTTTTGTTCATCCAATAAAATTTCAGATAAACCAATGATGCCGTTTAGCGGTGTGTTTAGTTCGTGAGAAGTTTTGGCCAAAAATTCGTCTTTTAATTGATCGACTTCCTTTAGCGCAAAGTTGGCCGAGGCGAGTTCCGCGTTTTGTACTTGCATTAGTCGCTGAGTTTGCTCCGCTTGCATTCGGACCAATTTTTCCTGTTGGAGTTTGGATTCTAAAATAGTTTGCTTCATAGACTGCATTCTGTCGATCATACCTAAGGCCAAAAAGATGCCCTGAATACCAGTCGCCATTTGGGTCACATTTTGTACCGAAATTAATAAGCTTTCAGGATTAATAATTTCAACTTGCAACAGCGCCCATAAAACAAAACTCAGTAAGACCAACGCATTACCGGCGACAAAATACCAAGCGTAACGGATCCCTTTTACAGACAATTGAATACTTGCAACTAAAATGGTCAATGCTGAAATCATTAAGATTAGAGGCGATATTGATAACAACCATTTAGTTTGCTGAAAAACCGCTAACCCAGTAAATAAACTGGCATACAATAATACCGTGATAATTTTTTCTAAGCGCGGCATATGAGTACTTAAATTTAAATAGCAAACACCAAACCTCAAATAAACAGCGGCGGCAATGTTGCCTAAAACGCTCGGAGAATATTCGTTCCAAACGGGAAGACTCGGCCATAGCTGGGTTAATCCGTATCCATAAAGCGCATGAAAGAATATTGGAGAAGACATACCGGCGGCGACTAACCAAAGATAGGTTTTTTCTCGAAACCAAAACCATAAAATCAAATGAAATCCGGCTAAGCCAAAGGCAAAACCCAAAAAACCTCCTTGAAAATGGAGTTCATCTTTGCTTTTTTGAGTTAAATATTTCTCCGACACAATCCAAAGATGTTGTGCGGTTGGCGGCCTGCCGTATCGAAAGCCTCTAGCTTTTATATATATTTCGATGGTAGGTAAAGAAGGTTTTATCACCGCAAAGGGATATTGATGCTTAACTTCCCTCTTAGCCAGCGGCTCAAAAACACTCAAGTTTTGCGATTGCCATTGTTGTTGTTCATCTTTGAAAAAGATTTGACTATAGTGCCAAAGTCCCGGTGTAATTAACCACGTTTGATTTAGATTTTTGCGTTCTATTAATAATTTGAACCAATAATTCCTATCCGGAAAAAGCTCCTTGCTAGCGTCGAATGTTTGCCATTGGTTAGTGTTTAATTTTTGAATATCGCCGATAAGTAGCTTTTGGCTTTCCGATTCGTAGACCTGAATTTCGCTAGTCGGGTAATAAATGCCTTCAATCAGTTCGAGATTTACTGCCCCATCCTTTGCACAAACACCGGCAATCAATCCTAAACACAGAGATAGGAAAACGATAGGTTTGAAGTTAGGCAGGATTATCGACATTATTTAATTGGAAGTTTTTACTATCTGTTTTGTGAATTTGTCGCTTCATTCTAGCAGAAATAGATATTTTTACGTAAGGGCACTTCAATAATGAGAATTGAATCAAAAAAAAACGCCAAAAGGCGTTTTCTTTCTTGTCTGATTTCGGCCAATCACCGATGTCTAAAACCTTTGAAATACTAAACTGGCGTTGGTACCGCCAAATCCAAAACTATTAGAAAGAATACGGTTGATTGTCGCAGATTCCGTTTGTTGTACAATCGGCAAATCCACAGCAAGCGGGTCGATTTGATTGATATTGATCGAACCAGCAATAAAATTATTTTGCATCATTAGCAAACTATAAATTGCTTCGTGTACCCCGGTGGCTCCCAAAGAGTGGCCGGCAAGCGATTTAGTCGAGCCGATTTTAGGAATGCTTTCGGTAAATATTTCGTTAATAGCGCCCAGCTCCGCGGTATCACCTACCGGCGTACTAGTTCCATGAGTATTAACGTAATCGATAGGCCCTTCAACGGTCGCTAATGCTTGTTGCATACAACGGACCGCTCCTTCACCAGATGGAGCGACCATGTCATAACCATCGGAGGTGGCGCCATAACCAACCAATTCTGCATAAATTTTAGCACCGCGAGCTTTTGCATGTTCCAATTCTTCCAATACCAAAGTGCCACCACCGGAGGAAATCACAAAGCCATCTCTCGTTTCATCATACGGTCGTGACGCGGTTGTCGGCGAATCATTATATTTGGAAGATAACGCGCCCATTGCGTCAAATAACAACGCTAAACGCCAATCTTCTTCTTCACCGCCACCGGCAAAAACGATATCTTGTTTACCCATTTGAATTTGCTCGTAAGCATTTCCAATACAATGCGCACTGGTCGCACAGGCAGAAGAAATGGTGTAGTTGATACCTTTGATTTTAAACGGTGTGGCCAAACACGCTGATGTGGTACTTGCCATAGTCTTAGGGACGGCATAGGGGCCCACTCGCTTAACGCCTTTTTCAAGACAGATGTTGACCGATTCAGTTTGTGTTTTTTGAGAACCACCACCAGAGCCAAAAATAAGCCCTGTCCTAGAATTCGATACCAACTCGTCACTCAAATTAGCATCTTTTATCGCTTGCGCCATTGAAATATAGGCATAGGCCGAAGCATCTCCCATAAATCTTCGCACTTTACGGTCAATATGCTCGGTGATATCAATTTCTGGCCGACCACAAACTTGACTACGTAAACCGACTTCTTTGTACTTTTCATTGAAGGTAATACCCGACTTGCCTTCTTTTAGTGACTGCGTAACTTCGTCTACGTCGTTTCCAAGGCAGGAAACAATTCCCATCCCTGTAATCACTACTCGTTTCATTAGACTTCCTCTTTTTACAATTTGATGTTTACACATCGGGATTTAAATTTATTTCAAATAGTTTTTTCTAAAAATTATCGGTTGATTCAAACAATCCGATTTTTAGATTCTTTGCAGTATAGATTTCTCTGCCGTCAACCGTGACAGATCCATCACAAATAATCATTGCTAGCCCGCGCTTAATAATACGACGAACATCTATTTTATAGGTTACTTTTTTAGCCGTTGGTAATACTTGCCCAGAAAATTTAATTTCACCCGCACCTAGAGCACGCCCTCGACCGGGGCTGCCATTCCACGATAGATAAAATCCGCCCAGTTGCCACATGGCATCGACACCCAAACAGCCGGGCATCACCGGATCGGACTTAAAATGGCAATCAAAAAACCACAAATCGGGTGTGATATCTAATTCTGCGATGATTTCACCTTTACCGTAACTACCACCTTCGTCCGAAATTTTGACGATACGATCCATCATTAACATATTGGGCAATGGCAGGCGCGCAAGAGGACGTCCTTCAGACGCGGTTCCAATCAACTCACCATTACCACATGCAATTAATTCTTCTCGAGAAAAGCTTTCTGTACGACTCATTTTATAAAACCTTGTATCTGTTTCGGGGATTAAAAAGTAATAAAATCGAACGATTCTTAAACACTTAATAGGATTAAGAGAGGGGATACTGTATCGAAATTTGCGCCATTATCCCTTGTTTGGTAAAGCTATCTGGTATGACCTTAAAGATTTAATGGTAAGTCATTGTTTTTACTTGAGTATTTCAGCATACGCGTGTTCGCTAAAGACTAATATCGAGGAGCTTCGAGGTCGTAATTTGAGAAATCTTTGGCATAGCGGACCAAATTGGAAATAGCTAATCCTCGTTTCGAAAAAAAGTGACTAAGGCTTGGAAAGTCGGTAGATAACAATCGCAGCTCGCTTTGACTGCGTTGATAAGGTCGATATATCAGCAACTTCTTTTATCGTATGGCCACCCGTCCCCATCAATCCTAATCCATCGAGAGCCATATCGACGTGATTGGCAACGAAGGATATGTCTGCCGCGCCCGCCTTTCTGGGGTCGACCGCCTTAACCCTGCCAAAACCCAAATCTTGGCTAGCTTGGCTATAGAGCGACAACAACGTGTGATTGCCCTTGTTAGGCGCCATTGGCGGGTAACCGTCAAAAAAATCTAAACGCGCTGATGTTTCGGCTAAGTTTTTAGCAACAATGCTTTGCATTGTTTGCTGTGCATCTTTTAATTGCTGCGGTGATAAAGCTCGAATATCTCCACTTACAATAGTCGACTGAGCGATGACATTGTTCTTTCCAAAGGATTTTCCTCGAGCCAAAGCGGCATCGTAATCAATATTTGTTCCGCCAACAATGACACCCGGGTTAAAGGTTAAATTGGGTTGCTGTGATAACTCGGTTCTAAATTGATTTAATATTCGAGCCGCTTCGAAAATAGCACCATAACCATATTTCTCTCGAAAAATTTGTGAAGAATGCGCAGCCCTGCCCTCAACTTTTAATCGCCAGCCAGTGGATCCTCTTCTCGACACTACCGCGGTTTTCGGATTGCCATCACCATCTTCGAAACCAAGCGCCACGTCAGCCCAAATACCGGCTGCAATAAGTTCATTGGTTGCCACTGAATAGGGTGATCCTCGCTTCTCCTCGTCGCCCATCATCAAAACCCTAATTTGCATCCGCTGCAAGGCACCACTCGCCTTAAGTCCTTTGAGCGCCGATAACATCACTACATCACCGCCTTTCATATCGGTTATTCCTGGACCGGCGATATGCGATTGATCAATCACCTTAAACGCCTGAAATTTTCCATCTTTGGCAAAAACAGTATCCAAATGGCCTATCAGCAGAATTTTTTTTGCGGTACTTTCCTCGCTACCAAATTCAGCATACAAATGCCCCGCTCGTCCAAATGCACTTCCATCAATCCAGCGGACTTCAAAACCGAGAGTCTGCAATTCTTGTTTGAATAACTCACCAACCTTTCTTACTCCATCAAAATTCATGCTGCCACTATTAATATTGACCGCCTTTTCAAGCAGTAAAAGCGCACTGGGTAGTTGCTGATCGATATTGCTGACAATGGACTTTTCTGTAGAGCTAAGATTTTCGGCCTTTAGAAAGCTACTAGCGACAAACATTAAAACAAATGCAAGACTTGTCTGAATGGTTGTCTGAAAAGCTGTGCGAATTTTCATTGATTGAGATTGCCTTTTATTGCGATGGGTTCGAATTTACGTTAATTATCCATTGCTAGCAAGCCGTCATTTTAGAGCTAGCCGAAAACCAATGATAGTCCAGCGCTATCAGGCTTTATTGGCGCTTACATCTACAATTCTTTCTGGTATGATTCCTTTTCAACTAACCAGCTTAGAATTAAAAAGACCTCATAATGCTTACTGTTATTTCTCCGGCCAAAAGTTTAGATTTTGAAAGTCCCGTAGCGCAAACAAAAACAACCAAACCGCGATTTCTTGACCATTCTCAGCAGATTATCGATTTAATAAAACAACTAGCACCCCAAGATATTGCTAGTTTGATGAAACTGAGCGATAAATTGGCGCTACTAAACTACGATCGTTTTCAAGCATTTAAGACCCCTTTTACAAAAAAAAATGCGCGGGCTTCGATATTTGCATTTAGAGGCGATGTTTATCAAGGATTGGATGCCGACAGTTTGTCGACCCAAGATTTAGAATTCGCTCAAAACAATTTGAGAATATTATCCGGCTTATATGGCGTACTACGACCGCTGGATTTAATTCAAGCGTACCGACTGGAAATGGGCACAAAATTCGAAAATAACGCGGGAAAAAATTTATATGATTTTTGGGCCGATAAATTAAACCAATCAATCAACAAAGAGCTTAACAAAAGTGATACACCAGTATTAATTAATTTAGCCTCAAACGAATATTTTAAGGCTGTAAAAGCAAAACAATTGAACCATCAAATCATTACCCCTGTATTCAAAGACTTCAAAAATGGCCAATATAAAATCATTAGTTTTTTCGCAAAAAAAGCGCGCGGACTGATGAGTCGCTACATTATTCAAAATCGCGTCGAACAGCCACAAGATTTGAAAAATTTTAACTGGGAAGGCTACAAGTTTAGTGCCAAACTAAGTAGTGAATCGGAATACCTATTCACCCGAAAAATAGTTTAATCGGAAAGAAAATCTTTTTGAAGAAACATTTTGTAACGATGATTTTGTCTATTTTTGACAGTGATTAGTAATTTATTGTCGCTATCTTGTGTCTTTATCAATGAACGCTGTAAAACCCGTTTTAGATAAACGCCATGAGGTAACGATATGAATAACTACACCACACCGATAGCATCCTCGGAATCAACTACTCTAGACTTTACATCTAAGCTACAAAAAAATGCCCACTGGCTTTTAAGAATTGCGCTCGCCAGTGTTTTTATATTTCACGGTATCAGTAAACTGCTCATGCTGGAGCAAACTGCTAAAATGCTAGCCATGTCATCTTCGATAACCCTTTTGGTAGCCCTTGCTGAAGCGCTGGGCGGACTAGCGTTGATCATTGGTCCATTCACCCATAAAATGATTAGCAAGTTAGGCGCTTTAGCCATTATTCCAGTTATGTTTGGCGCGATAATAATGGTCCATTGGGGTCGATGGAGTTTTACTCCCGCTGAAAATTATCCGATGGGCGGAATGGAATTCCAGGTAGTATTAATATTGTTAGCGGGCTACTTTTTGATAAAGAAAGACGACTAGAAAAGTCAGTGGTTGTCGTTTACCGTTAAAAATCGGTATGATGGATTTTCTAACAAAAAAAAGAGACCACGACTTCAATGACTGCTTTTATCCGAACACCTGACACTCGCTTTGAGCGTTTAGTCAATTATCAATTTGAAGCCAACTATATTGATGTTGACGGTTTGCGTATGCACTATGTTGATCAAGGTCCAGCAAAGGCCTACCCGATTTTAATGTTGCATGGTGAACCAACCTGGTCGTATCTTTATCGGCATATGATCCCGATTTGCGCAGCGGCAGGCCACCGAGTTATTGCGCCGGATCTGATTGGATTTGGCAAGTCTGACAAACCAATTAACTTTGAGGACTATAGCTATAAAAATCATGTCGAATGGTTATTTAGATTCATCACACACCTTGATCTAAAAAACATCACCTTAGTTTGCCAAGACTGGGGCTCATTATTAGGATTACGGTTAGCGGCAGAAAATGCCGATCGATTTAAAGCAATTGTGGTTGGCAACGGTTTCTTGCCAACCGGCGAAGAAAAACAATCGAAAGTTTTAAAATACTGGCGTCTGTTTGCAGCAAAAAGCCCGTGGTTTCCAATCGCACGTATTGTCGAAAACGGTAGTTTCAAATCATTTAGTAAGGACGAAAGGCGTGCCTATGATGCCCCCTTTCCTTCCAGTAAATATAAAGTGGGCAGTCGCGCTTTTCCTAGCTTGATCCCGACTAACACCGACAATCCAGCAACCGCCGATAATCAAGCGGCATGGAAAGTTTTAAAACAATGGGACAAGCCCTTTCTAACCACTTTTAGCAATGGCGATCCTATTTTTAGAGGTGGCGATAAATTCCTGCAAAAAAACATTCCCGGCTGCGCTAATATGCCGCATACCACCTTAAAAGGCGGACATTTTTTACAGGAGGATTCCGGGACGGAGTTTGCGCAAGCTATTAATAACTTATTAGCAACTATCGAAAATCGCTAATATCGCGCTATTTAAAGAAAGATAAGGTTTTTTTTATTCCTATTTCTTTCAAAAGCACACATTGATGGAACATTATTGACATTAACCCGCTATTTATCAGCAACGGCGCTAAACTTTGTTAAAATTAGTCCACTGGAACACATAAAGGAGCAATCAGTTGGCTATTGCAGTCAGTGCGCCTATTCAGAGCACCCAACAGACAACATTTACCACAATAAATGTTGCGGGTCAGTCGTTGCCAATTGCTAGCCCAATTAATTCAAGTAGTACGACCATTTCGCCCGCTCCTATAATAAGCGTGAAAAGTGACGCAGTAGCCGGTTCGTCTATTTTAGAAAGTCCATTTATTGCGATTAGCGAACAAACATTAAACAACGCTATTCCAGCGCAAAATTCGAGCAGCGTACAGGCGAACCAGCCCGATAGCCCAAACACAAACACAAACACGAATACTAGTGCGTTACGGCAGATCCAAAGCTTGACCGATGAGCAGCAGAACATTCAATCTCGGCAAGATCAACTGCAAACACAGCAACAATCCATTGAAAAAGAAATTAACCAATTACAGCGAAAGGAACTAGAGATCAATCGCCAACGATTTCAACTTCGCCAACAATCAACCGGCAACCTATTGAATATTCAAGTCTAACCAAAGGTCACTATTATGGAAATTTCTAGCAGTACCTCTCCGGTACAACTTAACAACCAACAAACTTCTAATCGCAATCAGGAAGAGCAACAATCGACGCTTGTCAGTGATAATCAGCAAAACCAACCTGTTGATCGAACCGAAACCGCCAGAGCGGAAGCGCCGCAAGAAACCAATGCAAGCGAACAAGCCGAAAATCAAAATAATTCTCAAGTAACGCGACCACAGAATGAAGCGCCAAGCGCCGAAGAAACATTAGGTGGCCGAGTCGATATTCGAGCCTAAAACGCCAGAGTTTATCAGCGCCGACAGCCCGAAACTCTTGGTGTTTTGCAATCTGACATCGCCAATATATACTCGTATATGGTCTATTGGTGTTAACTTCGCCGCCAGCTGGTTTTACCTTCCTTGTCTTCTAAGACAATTCCCATTTGGTTAAATTGATCTCTTATTTCATCAGCCCTCACCCAATTCTTGTCGTGGCGGGCTTGTTTTCTTTCGATGATTAGCCGTTCGATCAAATCCGAATCTTGGGTCTCATTTCCAATTGCCATCGTTAAAAAATCAGTCGGCGATTGCTGCAAAATTCCCAAAACCGCGCCCAGTTTGATCAATACAGCCGCGAGCGATCTTGCGTGTTCGGCAGAATCGTTTTTAACGAGATTAATGGCTTTTGCTAATTCAAACAGTACCGCAACCGCTTCCGGGGTATTAAAGTCATCATCCATCGCCAACTTAAATTTAACAACATATTCATTCGACTCTTCGAGCAAAGGCAAATTAGTCAGGTCAATATCCTTTAAGCTGACATAAAGCCGCTCTAACGCCGCATCTGCAGAATCGAGGTTGTCTTCACCATAACTGAGCTGACTGCGATAATGGCTCGACAGCATAAAATAACGGATGGTTTCTGCACGATATTTTTTTAGTACTTCTCGAATAGTAAAAAAATTATTCAAAGATTTTGACATTTTTACCTTATCGACTTGCACCATACCGGTATGAATCCAGGTATTGGCAAAAACACAACCGTTAGCCGCCTCAGATTGTGCTATTTCATTTTCATGATGGGGAAATTGTAGATCCGAACCACCGCCGTGAATATCAAAATGCTCGCCAAGGCATTTTTTAGTCATTGCCGAACATTCGATGTGCCAACCGGGCCGGCCGTCCCCCCAAGGCGAAGGCCATTTTGGTTCGCCGGGTTTGGCCATTTTCCACAAAACAAAATCCATGCTGTTTTTCTTGTCAGTGGCAACGTCGACCCTTTCGCCGGCTTGCAGTTGATCCAAATTTTGTTTGCTAAGTTTTCCATAATCTTCGAATTGGGGCACATCATAATAAACATCGCCATTCGCGCCTTGGTACGCAAATCCTTTTTCGATCAAGTTTTCAATAATCTCGATAATTTCATTAATTGAATCGGTTGCTTTGGGTTCAATATCGGGCTCCGCCATCCCGAGTGCAGCAAAATCTTCGTGCATGATTTTTTCAAACCGTAGAGTTAATGCCTTGAAATCTTCACCTTGCTCATTTGCCCGGGCAATGATCTTATCGTCAATATCAGTAATATTACGGACATAGGTTAAATCGTAACCAGAAAAACGAAGATAGCGGGTGATAATATCAAAGGAGACAAAAGTACGCGCATGACCGATATGGCTGTAATCGTAAATAGTAATGCCACACACATACATACGAACTTTTCCGTCTTCAATCGGCTTAAATTCTTGCTTGCGTTGGGTCAGTGTATTGTGGATTTTTAGCATTACTTTTTGGCTCTCATGATAAAGCTTTGATGGAAAACGTATTATAAAATGCTTGCTGAAAAATCGCACCAACATTATTGTTCTAAAAGCACAATTTTGGTTCCGTGGTAATTCAATACGATTGGGCAACTGCTGCTGTTATGAGACTAAACCTTCTTGGGTATCCTTCTAAATTAAGGTAAAATCGCCCTTTTCCAGTTATCGAGTATTAAACAATGGTTACTATACATACAAACTTTGGCGATATAAAAATTGCACTAAATTCAGAAAAAGCCCCAGAAACGGTTAAGAACTTCTTGGAATATGTTAATTCTGGACACTTTGACAATACGATATTTCATCGTGTCATCGAAAACTTTATGATTCAAGGCGGTGGTTTCGACCCGGATATGAATCAAAAATCAGTCAATGCTGCTATCAAATGTGAATCAAACAACGGTTTGTCTAACAAAACCGGTACGGTGGCAATGGCAAGAACAAGCGATCCTCATTCAGCGACTGCACAGTTTTTTATCAATACTAAAGACAATGACTTCCTAGATTTTACTGCCGAAACCATGCAAGGCTGGGGTTATTGTGTGTTTGGCGAAGTGGTTGAAGGTATGGCAGTAGTTAACCAAATTAAAATGGTCGAAACTGGGTTTGCCTCTGGCATGCAAGATGTTCCAACGGAAACTGTGGTTATTAATAACGTTACTGTTGCCGATTAACCTTTTATTGTTTACCTCTAATGCGGGTTTTGAACCTCGTTAGAGGTCATTCAATGGTCAATAAAACACTCTTTATAGCTATTAGTGGACATTAGGCGCGACACTTCAAATGAATCAACCGATCCAAATAATTTCTGATCTACACTTGTGTGCAAGTCGACCTGAGTTAACATCGCTTTTTCGCCATTATATGGAAAATATAGCGCCTCAAAGTAATCAACTTTTTGTCTTAGGCGACCTATTTGAACTTTGGATCGGTGATGACTGCCTTTTAGAAGCCCCCCCTCAAAGCAAATTCTATTTAGACATTTTATCGATTTTTAAATCCTATTCGAAAAATCACGGCGAATTATTTTTTATTCACGGTAATCGCGATTTTTTATTGGCTGAAAAATTTGAAGCCCTTAGCGGTGGTAAATTATTGCAAGAACCCTATCTTTTCAAAATTCAGAACAAGAACATTGCTTTTATACATGGTGATAGTCTGTGCACCGACGATGTCGCCTATCAAGAATTTCGAAAAATGGTTAGAAATCCTCAATGGCAGGCGCAATTTCTGGCACTTCCAATTTCTAAACGAATAGAAATTGCCAGCGACATTCGTCAACAAAGCCAAGATGCACAGAAGAAAAAATCGAACGAAATTATGGACGTTAATCAAGACAGCGTTAATGCTTTTATTTCAAAACATCAATTGGATTGGTTAATTCATGGACATACTCACCGCCAGGCAACCCATAAATTTATGATCGATGAGAAACAGGTAAGACGGATTGTTTTGAGTGATTGGGGTGAGCAAGGGTTTTATTTATCTATGGTTGATACTTCAATATCTGAACATTATTTTGATGTGCCAAATTCTTAAAAAACAGCGCTAATTCTTTGCGCAAAACGGCTTGGATTTTACTGATAAACTAAGACAATAAAGAGAAGCCTTTTAAGGACTATTATGAACAACCCCTATCAATCGCCTGATAGCCTCTCGAAGGCAACTATCAATACACCGGACGCCATAAGATCGAAAATAAAAGGGGCGGTAGTTTCCGGTGCCATCGTCAGCGTATTAACACTACTAATTGCAACCTTCGCCTTGGTAAAGAATACATCTTTCGCAGGTATCGACGGCTCTAGCATTATCGATGGTCTTATTTATGCCGCACTGACTTTTGGTATTTACCGCAAGAGTCGAGCATCGGCAATCATTATATTTACTATTTACTTAGTATCAAAGCTTTATATATGGTTTTCCTTGGGACAGCCAAAAGGACTACTGATATCGATGATACTCCTTTATTATTTTTTCAGAGGGATTGTTGGAACTTATCAATACCACTCCTTTATGACGGCTCAGGACGAATCACATAAAACAACCTCAAAATGGATGCCTTGGTTTTTCATTCCAACCGGAATTATTTTTCTCGTTTTAGCGGTTATCGGCGTTTTAAGCGAAATCGGGATAATTGTTCCTACCGATGTTATTGCCGGTAAAGATATGCCAGAAGAATACATCGAAATATTGAAAGAGAATTCAATTATTAACCAACAAGAGCAAGTTATTCTTTTTTATTCTGAAGGACTAGAGTCAATATTAGAAGGCGGAAATCTTCTTACTGATTCAAGAGTCATCAGTTATGAAAGCGTGGATTCCGACTTGACCATTTATTCATCTTTATATGAAAACGTATTTTCAGCAGAATTAGAAATCAAAGGATCGTTTCTTGAAGATAGTTATATTTTGGTGACAAAATCCGACCAAAGTAGTTTTTATGTTATAGCATCGATCGAGGACAATGGCGATGTTCGTTTTATAGAGCAACTAAAAGAAAAAATGAATCAAAACCGCGAATCACAAAAGAAAAACGATATAGTCCATTGACAGTCCTATATCGTTAATCTTAATCCTTCCTATTTCTTGTTGTTACCTTTATTCATATCTTCACAGCTTCTTTCACGCCGACAAAGATTTATTTCTCTGAGCCACCATTGATGTTTACTTTTAAACGTTTGGCAGGATGTACATCGGCACCAAATGTCATTGGATGCTTCAATCGATCTACTTTTTTCTGCTCACCCGCTTTAGCCTGACTCGATGGCACAAGTGCATCCCACCAACTTATTCCGCTGTCTAATGTTATTGGTGCGGCCAAAGTTGCCGACGCCGCTTGAACATCGATTGATGGTAAAATCCGCGATATGACAAATTCAGCGCGAGGTCTAATTCGATCCAGAGCAACTCGCCCACGCTCAGCGGTGCTTATAATATAGTCAGGTGCAAGCCCGGTGATGCCTTGGTCGTATTGAATGCCATATCGATATCCCATCAAATACTCTTCAGCAAGCATTGCATAGTCTTCTCGCTTAGTTGAATAGTTATAGGAATTAGTCCCTGAGAATGGAAAAAAGAAATCGCTAACTTGCGCGGGGGTATAATTTTGTTGGGTTGGCGTCGCCGTATTTCCTTGAAACATTACGTCGCCTAAAGCATACATTTCTTGTGAATTAAGAGTATAGGTACTTGCCAAGTTATCGGAGTCAGGTTGGTTATTTGATGAATAAGTCCAAGGCAAATCAGAATTAGCTGCCGAACTCCATGCACGCGGCGGAAAAAAATCGTTGGCATGAGCTAACTCATGATAAAAAACCCTAAGAACGTAATATTGTGATTGCTCAACCGTTCTTATTGAGCGGGATTCAATCAGTGGTGTGCTATAAGCATAGTTATTGTCTTTAATCACTCGCCACGGATCTCTAAATTGCAAATCTTTATCAAAATTACTCCTGAAATCTGGCGTCGCATCAACAGTATCTCTTTCTTGCGGGGTTACCCAAAAGTATTTAGCATCGATGTAAATAGCGCCGGTACCAGCCCAGAAAAATGAAGGTTTAATATCGTAAGAAATAACGATACTTCGGGTCGCTCCCATCAAATTCTTGATGTCGTTGCTAGTATCAACTTGCTCGAGAAAATTTTTAAATCGAATCCCCATCCAGTCATGAGAAACAAGCACTCTATCCATGATATTGTCGACAGTCGGGGTTGGATTTTGCGAACCAATAAATGGAATTTTTCCTAAGTTGCAATAATAATCCGTTGTATTAGAATAAATACATTCTTGAATTTCATCGGAATATTCTGCATTAGGATTATAGGGATACACGTCGGCCAACGAGACATTTTGAGTACTAATTCCGGCAAACAAGCTATTTGGATTAATCGTTTCCGGCTCTAACAATATATTAACAATATCACTGGCCGAATTACCTTGGTCGTCAGTTGCATCCACTTGAAATTGCAATAAGGTGTCTATTGTCACACTAGGAGCAGTAAAAAATATCGCTAACTGATTGGTATCTGTTAGCGTCGCAGTTGGGCCAGAGATTTGAGTCCAACTGACACTGGCTAATGTACCTGGAAAATTCTCATAGGCATAAAGCGTCATTTTAGCTTCAGAGTTAGCTTCGTGATCCAGTCGAGCGTTGAGATAAACATTTGAATCGCTTGTTGCAGTAAAGGTGTAATTGGCGGAACGTGCGCCACCGGCAGAATCCCTAAAATTAACACTGAAGCTGTAACTGCCTGTCGCTGGTACATCAAACCCTATTACTTTTCGATTAGACCCTAAAAACGAAATTGCCGGACCAGCAGTTTGTTGCCAAACTATTTGGCTAATATTTGATTCAGGCGCTGCTAATACCAAACCAATGGATTCGCCTGCCAACGCACTATCGCCAACCGGTCCGTTTATGCTCACTTTATATTGAATGGGTGGTTCAGGTGTTGGTGACTCACTACCACCTCCGCCTCCACACGCAGAAATTGTTAGAAAAATAATGGTCGCAAATAAAGGTGTTCTATTCATGTTAGCCCCTAGTTCGTTTCACTTTGTCGTTTCGGCGATGTCTAATTTCAGTTGTAATTTGATATAAATGCCTACGACTTATTAGCTTATTGTTCTCTATTGAAGACTTATTTCAATGATATAAGGTCACAATCATGTTCAATTATTTTTTCGAAATGCTGTAGCAAAGGAAAATATAGACCAGCGACAATGGGCCCAGTTTCCATATTCTTGAATAATTCAACATATTCCTCCATTTGTCCTTGGTACAAAGACTTTTCTTTTGCTAGAAAATCAGCCATAGACTCACCTTTCAAGGGCACTGCCGATTTGTAGTCGATGATCCATCGCTTCCCGTTTACCACAAAAGTGCGATCGACAACTCTAGTTAGAAAAATACCACTTGAAATGTTTTTATGTAAAATCAGTTCACTTTTAGCCTTCGGATGATCTCCTAAAATAAACTTCCCCATTTCGTCCGCCAAGGTATTAACTACCGCGGACTCAACCACGCTTACCTGTGCTTGCAATTCTTTTTTGTTTAGATGAAGACCTTCGGCAACTATTTGCCCTTCGATAATCTCTCGCCAATGGGTCGGTAATTTATAATCTGCCATATTCTGCTTGGACAACCATTCAAGCTGTTGATGAATAACGATGCCAATCGCTTTGGCAGTTTGGTTGTTTTCATCGGTTCTTTGGACTTGTTCATTCATCACATTTATTGAAGACAAACTATTTTTATCGTTCTCTGCTATCGAATGATTAAGATAAATCTCAGGTACATTTTCTATGCTATCCAGATTAGCTTGTTTGATTTTTCGAGGAGGAAAAAGATATTGTAATTGGGCATCAACATCGGCAAGTTCCGTCAAACTCGCCAGTTGGGTTTCGTTTGCTTGCACCGGGTTAATGCGACGGTCACTGCGTAATTTCGAATCTTCGTTATTATCATCACCTATAAATTCCAGGCTATCCTCGACGCCATTCCAAAGCATTCCGAGAAAACTATTTGCTACAGGTGGCATTATCGATTCACTATTTTTAGAATCGCTGTTGACGTTGGCATATAAAAAAAGTTCAGATCTTGCTCTGGTTACCGCGACATACAAAACCCTTTGTCGCTCATATTTATCCTTTTGTTTCTCTAAATAATTAATAAACTGATAAATGGAATCGTTTTCCTTTCCGGTTTGCTTGGAAGTAGCCAGAAGATTATGTGAACGTCCGCGACTATCAACGACTTCAGCCCATTTTAAAAGTGGTGAGTCGACACCTGCGCTTCTTGCGTCCAAACGTGGCAAAATAACACGATCAAACTCTAGCCCTTTTGATTTATGAATGGTCATCAACTGAACTTGATTATCTGCTCGTGGATTAGCTGCTGCGTATAAACCTTCCAACGCTTGTTTAAGACCGATACGGTCGATTAATTCGCCACCGTTTTCAAATTCTGCAATGATTTCAATGCAGGTATTGAGGTCTTGAAAATCCGACTCAATATCAATTTGCAGCAAACCTCCTACCGCTTCAAAACAACCGAACAACCATTTAGCAAAAGGCTTTTTACCCTTTTGTTGAATTGCATGGGTTAGTATCGGCAATAGTTTTATTATGCGTTTACTAGCTTCGAGACTCAAATTAACCTCGTCCTTATCTCGCTCAGTTAATAGTTGTTGCAAAATTTCCGGAACGTTTAAGCGGCTATTTCTTAGTTTTTTTAGCACCCGATTAATATCGTCTAACTTTAAACCAAACCAAGGTGATCTTAAACACGCCGTCCAAGAAAGCTGATCGTATGCATCACACAAAGCTAGTGCCAAATTAGTAATATCGCTAACAATCATTTTGTTGTTTAGCGGCTCAATTTCAACGGCTTGATATGCTATATCGTTTTGATTCAGAACTTGAATGATATCGGTTAGATGCGAGCGGCTTCGAGCAAGAATGGCTAATGTTTTCAACGGTTGTTCGGGTAATAATTGTTTGTTTTTTTGAAGATGTTGCTGCACAACTTTAAGAATTTCCTTCGCCTGCTTTTGGTGATCTAAGGCATCAAGAGTAACTTTGCATTTGACCCGACTAGACTCTAGAGCCAGATGAAAAGCGGTTGAACTTGCATAACTCACGGCTGAAAGTGTCAAATCATCTTGCTCTGGCATAATTTGATCGAATTGAGTATTTACCCAGTCAATAATATTCTGGTTTGAGCGAAAATTGACCTGTAGCTGCCTGAATTTTGGTTGCAATTGACCGACACCAAATTTTGCAATTTGCATAAACAGACTGACATTGGCATCTCGAAAACGATAAATCGATTGCATTGGGTCGCCAACTAAAAACAAGCTTTTATTACTGCTACCATCCCAACCAGCGGTCAATATTTCGATTAATCTAATTTGGGGGGAGGAAGTATCCTGAAACTCATCGACTAATATATGCTCTAAATGATAATCGAGTGCTAGCGCCATATCTGTTGGCGCATCTTCACTTCCGAGCGCGTTAAGAGAGGATAGACTTAATTCGTTAAAATCAAGAATATTAAAATCTTGGAAAACTAATTTTAGATGACTGGCAGCCAAAGGTAGCAATTCGATCACCGCCTGTAGCACCGGATTTTCTATTGCTGTCTCTATATCATCTGGCAGTAATCGAACTTCATTTATTCGTGCTGCAAGATTTGGAATTCCCGACAAATCTTTCAGCATTTCTTTTAGATTGTTTTTGTTAGTTAAAAACCGATCCGCTTGTTGGTCATTGCCTGCGTCTTTAGCAACAGGAAAGCCATTATTTTTTGTTGGGCTTTTAAAGAAAGTAGGTTTTGTACGACTAGAAGTTAGTAACATTTCTGCTATCGCTTTCCATAAAACTAAATCTTCACTCGTCGGCTGTGTAATTGCCGCGACATCTTTGATTGCCAATAAATTATCAAGCTTTTTTTTATCTGCTTTATTTAAGACTTCCGTAGCCTGATTAAGTAACGGTGGTAGTTCCGAAAGTATATCGACAGGAAAATCATGATAGACCATTTGTAATTTTTCTTCGATGATCACGCTAAGAGATTCGAATAAATTCTCACAAGTTAGTTGATGATCTTGCGCATTAATGCGTCCTAACCACTGCAACCGTTTGGACAATAGATGTGCTATTAATTCCGTGACTTGCTTAAGATTATTATCTTTATGTACAAGTAAAGTTTTTATGTTGTCTGCAACACTATCCTTATTTTTGATCGAAGCAAGAAGTCGCTCTGCGGCCAGCCTATAAAATCGAAAGGGGTTGTCTTCAATAGATGGAATGGTACCGGTTTGAGACAGTAATGGCAGCGCGCCACTTAAACTCGCAGAGAGAGCGTCGATGGTATAGATGTTTAACCGATTTGGATTTTCGATCAAATGCCAGTTATTTTTATTATCGACTTCTAACACTGTTTTGGCGAGCTTCCAACGGGCTAATTCATGACTGCTCTGAGGTGCCGGTTGACTTGCTAATAACAAAGCGCTAACCACTCGCTCTCGCATTTCAGCTGCGGCTTTTCGTGTAAAAGTAATCGCCAAAATATTTTCTGGTTTATTCACCGAAGCCAACAACGCCAATATTCTTTGAGTTAGCAATTCAGTTTTTCCCGAACCTGCGGGCGCTTGCACAATAAAGGACTGGGAAATATCCAGTAATTCGTCTCTGATCGATTGATCAATGACAGAGTGCTGAGATAGCGAGGTCCGAACACTCATTTTATTTCCTCGGCGAAATCAAACGCGCTATTCGGCTGTTGCTCATTGATTCGACAAATATCCTTGAAATCACAAAATAGGCAAGATTGATTAGGATCTTTGGGTGATACTGGCATATATCCATCTGAAATACCGCTGGCGATTCTCGACAGTGATAATCGCCATTGAGACACTAGGTCGTCGAAGTCTTTTATATCGTCAATTAATGGTTTCGTTTGTAACCTATGCATGGAATGCTCGCTTTTTAGGATCGCTCCATCGTCGCATTGAAATTCGAGTCCCAATTGTGCGACCTCACCGGTTTTTAACCGAGCATAATTTAGTGCCGAAATTTTTTCCTTTTGCATCGATAAAATATACGCTGGCATTTGTGCTTCTGTAGGTCTTGCACCAAACCAATTTTTCAATTCCGTTTTGCCCGTTTTATAGTCAATAATTTCGAATTGCTCTTTTTCATTGACATCAATTCGATCTACTCTAAAGGTTAAATTTAGAGATCCGATATTTAGCTGGCGACTAGCTTCTAATTCACTCACTGAAAACGGCTTTCTTTGTTTTTCAATCGTTAACCATTCAAGAATTAGCGCCGCCAGTTTTTTAAGTTCTAATTCGACAACTTCGGGATCCGTAGTAGCCAGTAGATAAGCTTGATGTTTTTCAAGAGCGGAAGTGAGAGAGTCAACCACTAAATTTTCCAGCGAACGGTTTGATAGCGCTAATAATTCTTGTTGTGAATTTAAGGCTAACCAAATAATTTCCATGGATTCATGTAACCAAGAACCTTTGGTTTTGGGTTCAACCCCAACTTCTGGCATTTGATAGCCAGTTAACTTTAATTGAAAGGTAGCGATTGATTTAAATGGACATTTTGCATATTCACTTAATAAATAGGCACCGCCACGAATATTACTATCGCTTAAATCAACCCTTGAATCATCCAACCATTGATAATTGGGCCGGTAATTTTTTTCCTCCCGAACGTCAATAAAATCTTCGGCCTTAGCAACCGGTAAGTGAAGAAAAAATGGTGCGATCATTGACGATTGATTTGACTCTGAATTACTGGCTGTTACTACGACGTATTTTGCTGCGGTTAATAACGAATTGGAAAGGTCCTGTGCATAATCAAATTCTCTTTCGGCCGAGCTTCCCGGCATGTTGTTCTTTCGTTGAAATTCCAGCGGCAAAAATGGATTAATTTTATTTTTTTGCGGCCAATTCTGGCTGGTAAATCCAACCACCAGTAAATGATCGAATTGCAGCCCACTAGCTTCCAGAATACCCAGAATATGTACATTGGATCGATCACTCGCAATTTGGAAAGTTTGCTGTTGCAGTACAACTTTCAGAAATTCAATTGCTTCAGCACCGGACAATTTTTCATAAAGATCATTTAACTGCATGCATTGATTTATTTCCGCTAATAACATTGCTTTCGCTTGCAGTTCGAATTCGTTCAAACTTTCAGTTGCGGCCCAGCCCCAAATGGACAAGGTGATGCGCCAAGATTCAATATGTTGTTCGATACTGAGCTTGTGGTTGGATGATTGTTCTAGATGCTCTAAGCCAATAGTTAATTGTCGTAATTTTTCGGGGCTATCTTGCTCCTTGATAGATTTAAGCAAAAAGCTCAACGAGTAGTTTTTTCTGGCGTTCAAACAAAGTTGATGTAAAAAATACTGTATTTCTCGGCGGTGAATGCCCCAATCAATGAGCGGAGTATTCTTGAGAAAATGAAGCTCTTCGAGACTTATGCGATTTGCCTTAAAATTAAGGAGCAGCATTGCCGTTTTTACAACTGGTTGCTCTGCCAGCGAAAAACCGGCGGAAACGTTATACAGCGGTTTGCTAAGTGGGATCCAAGGTTTTGATTCAGACGGTTGAAACTCTTGACTAAATGCTTGATGAACTTCCGACAAATGATTGGCTAATTGCTCAACCACCACCCCAACACAACCGCCTTTATTCTGATATTCTTTTGCGTACTGAGCAGCAAATTCTAGCTCATGCTGTAAACTGGTAAAACTTATCTGACGGGTGCTACTTGCTTCAGTCTTGTAATCATACTTTTCAACTTTTATATTTTTCTCAACTAAAGTATCAAAAAATTGCTGTTGTAATGGCGTTAATTGATTAAAGCCAACCAATAACAAATGCTGTGGTACTGAAACAAGACATTGATCGAGATGGCGGCTGATATAATCCAAACACTCAAACTGTAGAATAAGGTTTTTATCCTGACAAAACTGGTTGAATTTTTTGATCCAAGCGATGAAGTAATCAATTTCAGTGCTTTGCTCGGCGTAAACACTGGCAAGATCGAGCTGCCAATTAACCATATTTTGATAGGCTTCTAAGACTTTATTAGCAACCCCGGAAGGATTTGTGAGAGTCCATGCCGACTCCTTTTGAATTACTTTTTCAAGCCAAGTTTTAAAAGCTAAGTTGGATAATCGCTTAGGTAATACCAAGCGAAAAGAAAGCGCTTTCCACAGCTCGTCCTGCCACTGAGAAAACGAACGAACGTTAATCGATTCTACTACGCTATTTTCAGCTAACTGCGATAACTGTCCGGCGTATATTGCCTTCTGGGTACGAGCATTCGGCGTTAGAATTAACGTTTGCTCGGTAATTAATGGCGAGAGCTTGTTGAAATCAAGCAATATTGTCATAGCAGCTCTGAATCCATTAAAAATTTATCGAGTTCGTCTAAATATAACCTCATTCTCGACGAGCGAACAGTCAGTTGCAAGCATTTTAATTCAAGCGGTGAAATGAACGCGCTAAACTCGATAAGATTGAAATGAATAGCTAGGCTACTGATTGAGAAACAGTCTGTCCATACCGTCATCCATGTCTCTATCCGGTATATATCTTTGCGGCATACATCGTTGCGACATACGCTTGATCCTTGCACATAAAAAAGGCAGCCTATCAATAGGCTGCCTTTCTTAAGCTTCTTTCAATCTGTCCTAGTTTAATCCTTTGCCTAATCCTTTTGGCTCCTTTATTCTTTCCGACACGTCCTACAAGCTATTCCGTTTGCTTTGGTCGCTTTTCCTAAAGCGCTATTCCTTTATCGAACTACTCATCCAAATTAAGTAAGTTTCATTCCAAATTGAAAAATTGTCCCTAACATTTCCGTTATACGCTTTTAAAACCAATCATTGGTTCGGTCCTTTTACATTGAAAATCCTTTTTCAATGGTTGATCCTTCAACAGCGTTTCCCTGTCCTTTTTTCCTTATCGAAATAAGAAGTTCCTTAGGACGAGGTAAAGTGTAGATTAATTAGCTTTTATCACAAGTGCGATAATTGATAAAAATTACAGCCCATATCTCTCTTTAACCGCCATGAAATCAATATCTACTTATATTTCAGCAGCTTACAATTAGAATGCCATATCGATTAACGCGATAACTGACAGCGTTTTAAGCGATCGCTTACGTCCTTGTAAGAGATCTCTCACAAGATAGCCGGGCGAATGCTGGGTTAAATTTTCTGCTTAGCGAGTTGGTGACTAAATAAACCGAGTTGCTCGATCGCTTTTTCTAATCGATTGTTCCAAGGCAGCCCGTAGCTTATCCTTGCACAACGTTTGTATTTACCTGACGGCGAAAAAAGCACACCAGGAGTGATACTGGTTCCCGCTTCAACGGATTTCCTAAATAGGTCAATTGCATCGCAACCGGCAGGCAACTCTAACCAAACAACGCCACCACCTTGAGGGTTCGATACACAAGTATTATCTGGAAATGTTTGTGATATCAGTGCCAGCATTCGCTCTTTGTTAACCCTTAAAACCTGAATAAGTCGTTTTAGGTGCCGATCGTAGTCACCGCTGCGAACAAATTCATAAATCACCATTTGATTAAGCAGCGATGAAGAACAAGATAGCGCCCGTTTTAGTCCTTTGGCCTTTTCTTCAAAACGTTGAGTAAGAATCCACCCAATACGATAACTTGGCGCAGCGGTTTTAGAAAACGAGCTGCAAGTGATTACTAATCCCTTTGTTGAATAGGCTTGCATGGGCAAAGCGCTAGTTTGGTTAAAATGCAGTTCTCCGTATACTGCATCTTCAATGAGCGGGATATTTCTCGATTCAGTTATTGAAACAAGTTTTTGTCGTTTTTCTGCTGACATGAAAGAGCCAGTTGGATTGTTAATAAGTGAAGAAAAAATACAGGCTTTGACATTATGACTATCCAGCGAGTCAACTAAGTCTATAAGACAGATGCCCTCTTCCGAGCAAGTTGGAATTTCCAGCGCCATCATGCCAAGGTTCTCAATAAGCTCCAAAATACCAAAATAAGTAGGTGATTCCACAGCGATAACATCACCCGATTTCGCCACACATTGCAAAGCAATCGCTAATGCTTCTTGAGCACCGTTAGTAATTACAATATCGTCTGGTTTCGCTTCAATGCCTTGTTGTAAGTATCGTTGCGCGAGCTGCTGTTTTAACGGTAAATATCCATCCATTGGTCCATAGAGCATCGCTTTTGGCCCTGCTTGCGCCAACACTCTACGCATTATACGCGCCAGTGCTTTGTCTGGCGGACTTGCCATAACAGGGTGTGAAGTGCCAAGTTGCAGACTATTAGGCGCATGAACTGCTTGATAACACTCTTCTATTAGCGATTGACAACGAACTTCAACCGGCCGCCTTATGAATTTTGCGCGCTTTGGTGTACTAAAGATACCCTCGACGGCTTTGAGAAAATAACCCGACTTAGCGCGGGCCTCAACCTTTCCAAGCCTCTCGAGTTCAATGTACGCTTGCTTCACCGTGGGAATACTAATACCCAACTGACTGCTCAGTTTTCTCAAAGAGGGCAATTTATCACCACTTCTCAGCGAGCCCGAGAGCTGCATCGTCTGAATTAAGTCAACCACTTGCTGGTAAAGAAAGCTTTGGCCATTCTTGTTAATCATGCTGGACATTATGTTTACCGCCGCTTTCCATTGTTTAGCTGACAACCAAGATCGCTATTAACCATGACCGCTATTAAACAAGATCGTTATCAACCAAGATCTCGTTCATAGAGCGAACATTCGCGCTTTTATCTGTATAGGTTGTATTTATGTTTTTCTGTGGATGTTTAGTATACACAATCGGCGTATATTTCACATCCTTAGTTTTCACAATAGCGATTTAGCTGATTATTAAAGTGGCTTTTACAATGAAAAATATCTTGCTTTACATTACCACAGTACTTATTTGGGGATCGACTTGGTTTGCAATTGAATTTCAACTTGGCCAGGTTGCTGTTGAAATTTCGCTAGTATATCGGTTTGCCCTTGCTGGCCTATTTATATTAACTATTAGCAAAATTAGAGGTTTACCACTTAAATTTACTATCCTTCAACATGGCTATATTGCATTGTTAGGTTTGTTTAATTTTAGTCTCAATTATTTCTTTTTATATCTTGCGCAAAACTATATGTCGTCCGCTATGGCTTCAATCAGTTTTTCAATGCTTTTGCTCGTTAACATAATTAACAACCGGTTGTTTTTCGGAAAAAAAATCGCTGCTAAAACTTATCTTGGGGCGGCCTTTGGCTTGTTAGGTATTAGCGTATTGTTCTGGCCGGAAATTAGTCAACATCGCCAAACAGGAATTTCATTTGCTGGATTGGGTCTGGTTTTTGTTGGGGTTATTTTTGCTTCGTTAGGCAATATGGTCAGCGTTAGAAACTCGAATCATCACCTGCCAGTATTCCAATCTAGCGGTTGGGGGATGTTATATGGCACCCTATTCTTGCTACTCATTGCAATTTACAAAGGCACCGAATTTAGTATTAGTTTTGAATCGAGCTATTTGATCTCACTCGCATATTTAGTGTTTTTTGGAACAATCATCGCGTTTTATAGCTACTTTTATCTTTTGAAAAGTATCGGCCCGGAAAAAGCCAGCTATTCGATAGTTTTGTTTCCTGCGATCGCGGTCATTCTAAGCAGCATTTTCGAAGGATTTAATTGGACAGGATATACCATTACCGGATTTGTTTTGGTTGCGCTTGGCAATTTAATAATGTTGTTGCCGATAGATAAAATTCGGAAAAAGTACTTCGTCTCTAATTTCGCCAAAAGCAAATTACGTCAGCCCGCCATGAGTCAGAAAAAAATGCTTGGCGATTCTATCTAGTCCGTCTGTAAACCACTGCCATGGTGGTTTCAGAGCCCTTTGGTCCGATGGTTTTATCGGGCCTTTTTTATTTAATCAGTTTAGGCTTGCCGACGGGATAAAGAACGTAGTCCCGGTATCCGGTGATCACCTTAGTCAAACCATAAAGTTGATGATCCAATTCAATGTCGCCAGTATCTACTAACAGAGGCCGTTCAGCCAAAGCATCGAGTTTTGACTTGCTGGCAATAATTTGAAAATGCTTCCAGCCAGCTTTTTTAATCACCTGAGGGCTAATTTGATGATTGCCTCGACCAAGAATATGCCCTTGCCCGCCAATCACGGTTAAAATGAATTCGACCTTTGCCCCCGATTCAATCAGTTCCAACAAATCTGCCTCTACTGCATCGGCTAAATAAAGTGACTGTCCGAAAATAATATCCGAACCTAATAAGGTATTATCGACGCCGAGTTGCTGCGCAATTGCTGCACAAGTCGTTCCTGAACCAATGACATAATAAATATCATCTTGCATCGACTCAATCACTTCGGCGGCAATATCATCAATCACTAAATCTTCCGATTGCTGGTGGCCTTGCTTTACTGCTTGCACATATTGTGGTGATGCGGGGATTTCCAAGTAACCGTATTTTTTGGCTTTTACAACACCCTCACGAAACGCATTTTCATCAATGTCCACTACGTCGGCAGAAATTAAACTTTTCATTTTTCCGTTAATTAAATCGTTCACTAATAATCCAGCCGCTTCCGCTGAAATAGCATAGACACCGGAATGGATCTTAACCCCTGCAGGCACTCCCAAAACAGGCTGAGTCTCATTGTAAACTTCAAAAATATTGCGGGCAGTACCGTCACCTCCAACGAATAAAATCAGATCAAGATTTTCCTTTTGAAGGTTAATCATCGCTTGTTTGCTGTCGATGTCATTTGACGGTTGACTCGCACGATAAATAATTTGATGAGGAATATTCAGCTTTTTGCAAGCCTCTTCCCCCATTTCGCCAGCGACTGTGTAAACACAGATCTTATCGAAATTAGATTGCAATTGTTTTAAGCAGTTAATGGTTTTATCACCGGCTAACTTTTGACCTCCTAGTTCTATTGCTGCCTGGCGAATTTCTTTGCCATCACTTCCTTTTAAACCAACTCGGCCACCGACCCCAGCAAATGGGTTGATTATTAGACCCAGCTTAAACATTTTTTAAATCTACTGGTTCGCTAGAACGAAAATAAGCATTTAGTTTTTCGAAAAGCAACTGTGCCCGCGTTGGCAGCCCCTGTTTGAGATAACGTTTAGATTGCTCCGTCACTGCTTTTTTAAAACTATGTGACGCGTCAATTGATTGGCAAAGATTATCGGCCGAAAAATGAAATGGGTGATTGCAGGCAAGTGACAATAACCATTCTACCGCTTGCGGTTTAACTTCAACTTGTTCAAATTCGATTTGTTGTTGTTGGCTTCGACCTTCAGGTTCATACCAGTAGCCAAAATCATCTAGTTTTCTTCGAGCGACACCAGCAATGCTCCAATGGGCGATTTCATGTAATGCACTGGAAAAATAGTCCTCGCGCGCATAGATGACCGCCGCATTATCTCCCTTTGCAGCCCTATAAAAGGGTTCTGACGCCCCCATTTGCAAGATCGTCTTTTCATTTACTGAAAACAATTGATTAAAGATTTGCAACAGCTTGCGAGTTTTAAAATCAGCATCGGCTGGCATTTCGCAAGTGAGGTGTTCGGGGATCAATTGAGCAGTTGTCATATCTTGTTTCAAGTATTACGGCCTATGCAGGCGATTTTAATGCCAAAATCGAGATTATTCACTATAATTATGATCTCGGTGGATAATTAGGAACACTAAAAGACAATCTCGTGAACCAGCAAATCGTCAAAATTGAGTCGGATCCTAAGGATCAGGACTGTCTGCAAATTACCTTGCGTCAATTGCCTAGCAAGATGCAGTTCTGGCGCAAAAAAGAAATAAAGTTAGTCACTTATAAAGGTTATGGTCGCAATTGGTATTGTTTGCCAAGTTTTAAACCCGCTCCCAATAAGCTAGTCCCTCTACTTAAAGAGATTTCAAGAGGACCGCAATTCAAACACCTCCGAATTAACCTCAGTCAATAGCCTTCGGTTTTTGGCTACGTCGATCAGAAAGGTGTAAACTTTTTGCTCCCGCCGCAATATACCTTAACTGTTGAATCACCCGTTTTTCAACCAATTTCCGTTGGCTAGGCTTAGATGCTAGTAATTCAGCACCCGCGTTGAACACCACAGCAACCATAGCTTCTGCTTGTGCGAATGCTGATTCATGATCATATCCAACTGCTTGCACATAATCAGTCAATTCGACAATAAAGAATCGAATTTCTCTATCAACCGCCTTTCGTAAAGCATGAGTAGTACCGGAACGTTCATGAAACAATAGCCGGAAGATATTCGGATTAGTTTCAGTCATTTCCATAAATATTTTGACCGAGGTATGAATTACACTGCCGCCTTTTTCAAAACGTTTGCGAGCCTTGCGCATAATTTGGCGAAGCGCTAAACCGCACTCATCGACCAAGGTCAAACCAAGTTCTTCCATATCTTTGAAATGTCTGTAAAAGGAAGTTGGCGCAATACCAGCCTGTCTGGCGACTTCTCGTAAGCTTAGGCTGGCGAAACTTTTTTCAACACTCAGTTGACTAATGGCAGCATCAATAATGGCACGACGAGTTTTTTCTTTTTGTTCTGTCCGGCTAATCGCCATAAATTACCTTTTACTAGGCCTAAATAGATTTTCTACAAACTGAACCAGATTATCCTCGATGCTGCAGCAAATTGGAACTATCAAAAGTTAAAGCGAGTTCAAAACCATCAAATGGATAAATTATTTCAGCTTACACGTGTATTCTCAATTGCTATTTGAAATCGGGAAGGCTATACTTTGAGATATTGAGCGTACAAGTGTACGCAAATAAAAAACTTTGTCAAAATCCTCAAATCTAGGAACATTGAATGCCCGTTTTAAAACCGTCAGAGCCAAATATTAAAGAAAAGAAACCCGCCATCATTTGGCTAAATTTACTGGTCTTTCTAATTACTTTTTTGGTCGCGGCTATAGGCGTACCGCTATACGCCTATATGGAAGGTTTTAGCCTTGCTATTATTCTATCCGCCGTAGTCGCTCTTAGCTTTTGTGAGCTTTCTATTACCGCTGGTTATCACCGGTTGTGGTCCCACAAAGCCTATGAGGCTAATGCGGTCGTTCGATTCTTTTATGCCATTGGCGGCGCCTTTGCAGTACAAAATAGCGCATTGCATTGGTGCTCCGATCATCGAGTGCATCATCGATTTGTCGATCAAAATGACAAAGATCCTTACTCAGCGAAAAGAGGTTTTTGGTACTCGCATATCGGTTGGATGTTGCGAGAGTATCAAGCCCACCGCTACACTGATTACAAGAATGTCGCCGATCTCCAGCGCGACAAAATCGTCAACTGGCAACATCAATATTATCTGACTCTGGTATTACTAACTAATTTTGGTATTCCTTTGATTGTGGGTTTTATCCTTAACGATATTTGGGCAAGTTTATTACTAGTAGGATTCTTGCGTTTAGTCGTTAGTCATCATTTAACTTTTCTAATTAATTCACTGGCTCACATGTGGGGTACGCAACCTTATAACGACAAAAATACCGCCAAGGATAATCCTATTGTCGCGTTGCTCACATTTGGCGAGGGCTACCACAACTTCCACCACGCGTTCCAATATGATTATCGCAATGCAATAAAATGGTGGCAATTTGATCCCACCAAATGGCTAATTAAAAGTATGAGTTTGATGGGATTAGCGAAAAACTTGAAAAGAATTCCGGAAGAAAAAATAGCCAAAGCAATCTTCGAACAACAGCTGAATAAAACCAAAACCCACTTGATTCGATTAAGTTTGCCGAATAAAGAAGAAGCGTTAGCCGCGGTTCAAAAAGAATACGATTTAATGCTTTCCAAAATGAATGAATTTTATCAACTCAAGAAAGAATGGGTTGAAAGTACCAAAGATCAATTAATAGAAAACGTCGAAAAGTCTCAACTTAATCAGCGTTATAAAGTGCTAAAACAAAGTTGGTCTGAGCAACAAAAAAACTGGCACTTTATGATCGAGCAGTATGCTTAGTGATTTCATTGATGGATTAAGCTATTGTTTTTCAGAAGTTTGATGAGACAAAACGGCTAGCGTTTTATCGACTGAATAAAAAATCAACTGGTGTCCCTCAGAATTAGGATGTAAACCATCTTCGCAAAACAAACTCTTTGCCGAATGTCTTTTAAACTCGGCAAAGAGATCAATATACTGACATTGATTTTCTTTGGAAATATTTTTCAGTAATCGATTATAGCTTTCTACATCTCGACTAAACCGAATATCGCCATGTTGATTGACAGTGCCATCATTCGAATCCGCGATCGGAAGGATGCCGGTTAAAACAACTCTCCCGCCCAGCGATTGAGCCCGTTTAATTGACTGCAACAAATTACGCTCAAAATATTGCTGCGGAACCTTGTTTTTACCTTTGTGAATGACAATATCATTTGCGCCATAAGATAAAATGACAATGCTGTTTTGGTTTTTGTGAGTACGCGAGGAAAATTCGCTTTCGAATCGACAAATCAATCCGTCAGTTGTCTCACCGCCAATGCCCAAGTTAAAAACGAAGGCTTCTTGAAAAAGAGAGTTGGCGTACTTTGTCAAAAATTGTTTTTTAAGTAACTCAACCCAACCACCATTAACCGGGTCATTTTCACCGTAAGTAATACTATCGCCAAAACATAATATCTTTAACATGCTGAGATTTTATTTATAGGATTGTAGTTCATACTAAACAGAGATAACCACTTTCGGTTGGCTGTCTTTGTTAAGGTCGATTTTTGGTGCGCACAGCAACAACCTTGAAGAATCGATTGTTTGTTCAACCGCCCATTCCTTGAAGTAGTCCATTCTGGCTTTTGCTAAAGACTT
>Ga0316209_1000628_pt1 | contig 54151 bp, 55 predicted proteins | sample 6monopyrite_MG_FD_204945 | JGI IMG/M metagenome (GOLD analysis project Ga0316209, IMG submission 204945) | Microbial mat bacterial communities from mineral coupon in-situ incubated in ocean water Damariscotta River, Maine, United States -... | ecosystem: Environmental > Aquatic > Marine >... | reverse complement strand
ATATGGGCTCGACAGTTATTTTATTATTTTCGAAAGACAGTATTCAATGGGAAGAGCATTTAAAATGTGGCACAAAAATTCAGTTCGGTGAAAAAATTGGTCAAATAAATTAAGTTTAATGCATTTACAATAACCAACTTGTTTTCATTAAGCCTCATCAATGGTGAAAGTAATAACGTCGCTAATCGAATCCATACCAGTTGCCAACATCACCAATCGATCCAAGCCTAACGCTACCCCCGATACAGCGGGCATACCATAATCTAAAGCCGCAATTAAATTTTCATCTATCGGTATTGTTTGTAAGTCGGCTTGTTTTCTCAGTTCATTTTCATTTTCAAAGCGTTTACGTTGTTCATTCGCATCTAATAATTCTTGATAACCATTCGCTAACTCAATACTGTTTATGTAAAGCTCAAAACGCTCGGCAACATTAAAACCATCTTCAGCATTAGCTTTACGGATATTGGCAAGTGCTGCTTGAGTTTCAGGATAATCGTAAATAAAAACAGGAACATTTTTTGGTAATCGAGGTTGTATTAGATGTGTAATGATTAAATCCAACAATGCATCTTTCGTTAATTTTATTTTGCTGTTTACCAATTCAATATTATTTTCTTTTAAAACCCCATTTAATTTCTTAACATCACAAATAAACGGATTGATACCTAAATATTGTTCAAAAATATTCTGATAAGAAATAAAAACCGTTTCCTTTAAACTTATTTTATCTTTTAACAGTTCACCAACAAGCTCATCTACCTGCGCCATTAACCTGTGATATGACAAGCCGGGTTGATACCATTCAATCATCGTAAATTCAGGATTATGATTTCGTCCTACTTCACCTTGACGAAAAACTTTACAAATTTGGTATATCGCTCCTACACCCGCAGCGAGTAAACGTTTCATAGGAAACTCAGGTGAAGTATGCAAATAATACTGTTGGGCATTATATTGCGTTGTAAAACTTTCTAAATTGGGATCGGGCGTCGTTGATTGAGAGAGTGTTGGCGTATCAACTTCTAGGGTATTATTTTTTTGAAAAAAATGCCGGACTGTACTAAGTAACGCAGCTCGGCATTTTAGTGTTTCGATAGTCGTATTGGTTTTCCAGTTACTCACCTTAACCGACTTAATTAATTAACTTAATCTTTAACTCGACCAACATATTCGCTGGTACGTGTATCGACTTTAATTTTTTCACCTTGATCGATAAACAGCGGCACACGAACAACTGCACCCGTATTACAAATAGCTGGCTTACCACCACCACCCGAGGTATCACCACGTACACCGGGATCGGTTTCGGTAATAGTTAAAACAACATGGTTCGGCGCAGCTATACATATCGGGTTTTCATTCCAAAGCGTTACAGTATAGGTTTCTTGTTCAACTAACCATTTAATGGCCTCACCGACAGCAGCTTCATCAGCGGTGTACTGCTCATAGGTTTCAGAATCCATGAAAGTCCAAGTGCTACCATCGGTATATGAGTACTCTAATTCGGTTTCCAATACATCCGCAGCTTCAACCGATTCACCTGATTTAAAGGTACGCTCAAGAACTCGACCCGTTTTTAAGTTGCGAATTTTTACACGATTAAAAGCTTGCCCTTTGCCGGGTTTTACAAATTCATTTTCGATAATGCTACAAGGGTCATTATCCAACATTATTTTTAAGCCACTGCGAAATTCATTGGTACTATAGTTAGCCATGTGTCATCCTGCTGAAGTTTTAATCTAAAATTGTATATGCCTATGATACCGCGAATCGCTCCCACATGTCAGACTCCGTCATGGCAAAAACAATTAGCTGACGCAATTAATTGCCCAGAAGAATTATTTACTGCATTAGGCTTACCAAATCAGTATCTTAAAGCGGCACAAAGTGCCTCAAAGCTATTTCCTCTAAAAGTCACCCAAAGTTATTTGAGTCGAATAGAAAAAGGCAATATTGATGATCCTTTACTTCGACAGGTATTACCTTTAATCGATGAACATGCTGATCACGAAGACTACATAACGGATCCAGTCGGTGATTTAAAAGCCACCATCGTTCCTGGATTACTACATAAATATCAAAGCCGAGTGTTACTGATGCCAACGGCTGTCTGCGCTATCCATTGTCGTTATTGCTTTCGTCGCCATTACCCATATTCTGAGCATAAATCGTCAAATAATTGGCAGCAAGCTATTGAATACATTACAAAAGATAACTCTATCCACGAAGTCATTTTAAGTGGCGGCGACCCTTTCAGCTTAAGTAATAGTAAACTTTTCCGCTTGTTAGACTTACTTGAAAATATTCCTCACCTACGTCGGATTCGATTTCATACCCGCTACCCGATTATTTTACCCGATAGAATCGATAGCGAACTAAGTCATTACTTACAAGAATATCGTTGCAAGGTGGTCATTGTACTCCACAGCAACCATCCAAATGAGCTAAGCGCCCCTGTGATTCATGCATTTAACATATTGAATAATAACAATATAACGCTGCTCAATCAGAGTGTTTTACTGGCTGGTGTGAATGATAATGTCGATACATTAAGCGATCTCAGCGAGCAATTGTTCGCCCATCAAGTACAACCTTATTACCTGCATCAGCTCGATAAAGTAAAAGGAGCAAAACATTTTGCCGTTAGTGATAAAATTGCCAAATCTCTAATATTGGCACTTAGAAATCGACTTTCTGGCTACCTTGTTCCTCGCCTTGTCCAGGAAAACAGTGGCGATTTAGCCAAACAAGCTCTTATCTGAATTAACCCACTTGGTTAAATATCACCCAAATGGGTTAATTGGCATCCAATTTGCAATGATTCACTCTGTCAAGCTAAGAGATGTCAAGTAATTGTGTCATAATTCGGAAGGTTAAATAAAACATACAAGAATTTAACCGCTATTTGATGCATGTAGTATATTTGAGTGAGGAAGAATCCCGTGAGCAAATCGCTCGGCCTAGCCGTAACAGACCGACAAAAACCATCTAAAGGCGCATTTAATATACGCCATAAAAAGGTAGCCAAATGGCTTGAGGAACTTCCTAAGGCCAATGTTGGTGAAACGGCTAAACTAGTATTCCAAACACTAGTAGAAACTAACCGTTTACATTATCCCCACAAAGAACGTGCTCGTTTCTTAGAGGAGTTACGCCCAACGACGCAATTTGTTACATCAGCTATGCGTAAACACTTTGTGGGCACTAACTTCCCATTACCTAAAAAAAGCCAAAAAGTTGCTGCGGCTACACGGGAAATTTATCTACAACTAGCTCAAGGTTATATTAATTGCACCGAAGATTTGCTCAGTTCAAGCATCTTATTCATTGATAAAAAGTTATTAGTGACCATGTTACATCGTGCCATTTCTTGTTTAGGTCGCGTTCTCCTGACCTCGTATCAAGTTTATTCACCCTATCCAGACAAAATTTGGTCAAGATTAAACAAGCTCTATGCTTATGCTGAAAAACATAAATTATTACGAACCGAAGTATTAGACAACCAACGTATCTTTGTTAAAAAGTCGACCATCTCAGAAGAATACAGTCGAATATTACTTTTATCTTTAGCATCCCCTTATCGCTTACGCCAAGGCGAAGTGAATAAGGTGCATAACACCCTTGAACGTTGGACGCTTAAGAGCCAACTTTTCGAAATTCTTGAAGGGGAGAAGATACAGGGTTATTTTGCTATTAATTTAAAATCTGACAATCCACCACGTAATATTGCGCTCGTTAATCAAGACTGTAATCCCAATGACTGTCGCACAATTGATACAGAAAGATTAGCTGAAACCATACGCGATGAAATTCAAAACACACGCGATTCCGGAGAAACAACCATCACCGGAATAGAAATGGCATCCCCAGAATTGTCACATGATTTATTACGGAGATTGCTCACCGCGTGGGCCGTCATTGCCAAACGTAATTTTCCACGGACAGATAAACAAGAAAGAGTACTTGTTGCGATAGGCTTAAGCGCATCACACCAAATTATTTGTGATTCAGCGAGACGTCGTTCACCTAAATCAAAAGACCGTTTGAAGGATAAAAATAATGCTTTTAGCGGAAAATCACATTACGACACTGCCGAAGTTAAAAACCTTAATGCCCGTCAACCGGACGTATGGAATTTAGTTTATCCATCAAAAATAAAAGTGGGTTATACACCTTTAGATGCTGATAAATTATCTGGGGTCATCAAGAAAAAAGTAAATACTTCTGAAGAATTACTCTACCACGCTGAAAGCTGGGCAATATTAAATGAAAGCGCTAGCGGCTATTGTATACAAAACAAAGGGAGTAGCGAAACAACGGTTCAAGTAGGCGAACTGATGAGTATTCGACGTAGCGGTGATGGGCATACCTGGAAATGGGGTGTCGGTGTTATTCGATGGATGAAATACTCCAACGATTTAGGTATCACATTAGGCATTGAAATGTTAACACCCGATTGCGCCGCCGTGGGCATAAAAGCAGCAATCCATGATGCGGGTGTTGATTACCAACGAACATTGATGCTACCTCAACTCAATGCGATCAATCAAGCCAGTACCATAATTACAAACCCTGTTCCTTTTCGAGTGGGTAATCAGCTTAAAATGAAAATAGTCGGTAAAGAAATTGAAATTAAATTGAGTAAGCAGTTACAAAATACAGGCCTATTTGCCCAATTTCAATATGACATTATCGATGATGAACCGCCTGAAGACAATCATTGGGAAGAAGAAGGTGACTTTAACCAGGTCTGGTCCATAATATAAAATATAGTTTTATCTGAGTAACATAAGCTATAGTATAAGATATGTAAAAATTAACAGCTCGGCATTTTAAAAGGAAACAATCTTTGAGCAGTGAAAACCTACTCCGCTTATTAACCATATTCGATTTATCTGAAGAAGCCGAAGTGCTTATTAATTCTCTGCGAAATGCGGGCTTTATTGTTCGTGACGTACGCGTGGAAGATGATGAGGATATGCTGACTGCGCTAGATGATAATCCCATTGATATCATTTTGTGTAAACATACTTTACCTATTTTTAACGCTGCTGCTGCTGCTGAGATTATTAGCAAATCTGGCCGAGACCTACCCTTAATTGTTATTACACCAAAATCAGATGATAACCTTACGATTGAATGTTTAAAATTTGGTGCCCGGGATGTTGTTAATTTCGAGAATACTCAACACTTACGTCATGTGCTTACTCGAGAATTAAGCGATTTAAAAGAGCGTCGCGCACATCGTCGTTGCGAGAAAATGTTACATGAAACGGAAAAACGCTCTCGTTCATTAATTGATAACTCGCGTGATGCCATTGCTTACGTGCATGAAGGCATGCATATTTATGTGAACAACGCCTATTTAATGATGTTTGGTTACGAAGATCTCGATGATGTAGAGGGTATGCCTATTCTTGATATGGTTAGCCCAGATGACCATACTCAATTAAAAGATTTCTTGCGAGCTTACTCTAAATCTCAACTGGACGAAGATACTCTCAATTTACATGGGCAGCATACTGATGGAAACGCCTTTGACATTGTCATGGAATTTTCACCTGCAAGTATGGAAGGCGAAGCTTGTACGCAAATTATTATTCGTGACCAGGCCGATAGTAAAGAGTTAGAAGAGAAACTTAACGTATTAAGTAAACAAGATTTAATCACTGGCTTATATAATAAAACCTATCTGATTGAACAGCTCGACAAATTTATTTCATCGGCTCTAGAAGGACATGCTAGGGGTGCACTGCTTTACATTACACTCGACAACTATGATGAGTTAAAAGATAGTTTTGGTATTGCTGGTCTCGATATGTTGTTTGTTGATCTAGCCAGTTTATTAAAAGATAAATTAGAGAAATTAGGTGTTTTTGCTCGTATGGAAGGTATTGCTTTTTGTTTGCTACTTAAAGACGCCGATAGCGCACAAGCCGAAAAATATGCAGAAGGAATCTGTACGATAGTTAAAAGTCATATATCCGAAATTAATCACAAATCTGTGTCTAGCACGACCAGTATTGGTATTACTTTAATAAATGAAAAAATTAGTAATATTCATGACTGTATCAATCGCGCTGAAAAGGGTGCATCCATAGCATTAGCAAATGGCGGTGATCAACATCATACTTATAATCCATCAATAGAAGATATTGAAGAACATGCAAAAAATTCGCATTGGGAAAAACAAATTAAGTTCGCCTTAAAAAACAATCTATTTAGATTATTATTCCAACCTATAGTTAGCTTGCATGGTGAACCTGGGGCACACTACGAAATTTATGTTCGTATGCTTGATGAAGAGCAACAAGAAATTGCACCTGAAGATTTTATACCCGCTGCAGAACAAGCAGAATTAATGAGTTTTATTGATAGATGGGTAATCGCCAACTCACTTCTTGTTTTATCTGAAAGAATGCAGAATAAAGAAGAAACTCGACTATTTATAAAAATTTCAAGCAGCACCATTGTTGATCCTGATTTTTTATCTTGGGTAAGCGAACGCATAAAGGCATTACGAATTAATGCTGATTTCATCACGTTCCAAGTTAAAGAAGAAACGGCTCTTAATTATCTTAAAGCAACAAAAGCATTATTTGAAGGTTTAAAGAGCATGCACTGTCGAACCGCTCTCGACAATTTTGGCATAGAAGAGAATACTTTCCAGTCGATAAAACACTTCGATGTAAATTACATTAAAATTCATTACGATATCATTAGTAAATTAGCAACTAATGTTGAAATGCAAGAACAAGTAAAAATGATTGCAGGGGAAGTGTCTAAAAAGAATATTCAGACAATAGCCGCATTTGTTGAAGATGCAAATTGTCTTGCCTTACTATGGCAATGTAGTGTCGACTTTATTCAAGGCTATTTCTTACAAGAACCTGATGTTGTCTTAGAATACGACTTCGAGGAATCTTTTTAAGATTACACAGCACAATTATTTATTGTGCTGTGTTCTATTCATCTTAAAACTAATCAATTACGTGTGACACTAATCCATCGGCCAACTTAGGCTCAAACCAAGTGGATTTAGGTGGCATCACTTCATCCGCATCTGCGACGGCCATTAAAGCATCTAAGCTCGTTGGATATATAGCAAATGCAACGGCCATTTCACCCGAGTTAACACGTTTTTCTAATTCTTTTAATCCTCGAATGCCACCGACAAAATCAATACGTTTATCTCTACGTGGATCATCAATACCTAAAATGGGTGTTATCAAATGATTTTGTAATAAACTTACATCCAGGCGTCCAACCGGGTCATCTGCAGGATATAAATCCTCGTTTATTGTGAGCGAATACCATTTCCCAGATAAAAACATACCAAATGTTTTTGCACAACTTGGTTTGTATTCATCAGCAGATTCTTTAATCGTAAAACTCATTGCTACTTTCGCTAAGAACTCTTCATTCGTCAAACCATTTAAGTCTTTCATCACACGATTGTAATCGAGTATTTGCATTTGATTATCAGGGAAGATCACACTTAAAAAATAATTATGTGCTGCTTCACTATCGCCACCGTTACGTTGAGCAGCAATACGTGATGCCGAAGCCGAACGGTGATGCCCATCGGCAATATATAAACTCTCCATTGAATCAAATGTAGATGTAATCGTATCGATTAATGATTGGTCGTTTACAACCCAAATTGTATGTTGAACCCCATCATCTGCAGTTAAATCATATTCAGGATTTGTTTTACAAACATCAGCCACGATATCGTCTATCACTTTATTATGGCGGTAAGTTAAAAACACGGGACCTGTTTGTGTATTTAACGCATCGATCTGACGAACCCGATCATCTTCTTTTTCAGGCCGTGTAAATTCATGTTTTCGAATTCTGTTTGTATCATAATCGGCAACCGATGCAGCAGCGACTAAACCATACTGCTCATGAGACCCCATCACTAATTTATAAACATAGTAACAAGGCGCATCATCTTGAAATAGAATCCCTTCGGAAACTAAATTGTTTAAGTTCTCAGCACCTTTAGCATAAACAGATGCATCAAAAGGATCTGTACCAATAGGTAGATCTATTTCGGGTTTAGATATATGCAGAAAACTTTTAGGGCGACCTTCTACGCGTATACGCGCTTCTTCAGTATTCAGAACATCATAAGGGGGAGCGATTACGTCTTTAGCAAATTCTTTTTTTGGGCGTAGTCCGGTAAATGGTGAAATCAACGGCATATCTTTACCTATATATTTAAAGTGTGGGAAAACACCAATTTTAAACGATTCGAGGCCTTTCGCCCAGTAACAAACGAAAATAAGTTTATCGCAGAGCCTGAATACGGGTAGGAATTGATGGATGAGACAAAAATACCTTTAAAATGAAGGGACGCATCACTTTGGGCATATACGCCATACACCACTCTAACGCACCAGGAATATGTGACTGCGATGCATGTACACGATCAAGCGCATTCAAAAAACTCTGCAAGTTAACCATTGTCATTGCCAGTTTATCGGCACGCAATTCATAACGTCGGTTTATCGTATTCAAAACAAATAATGCAAAAAAACCATAGGTTAATAACACAGCGAACAGGCTTACTATAAAACCAATATTTTTATCTCGCCATCTATATAGAAAAACATAATCAATAATAATGTGACTGATGTAAACAGGCATCCACAAGGTGAGCAGTAAAATTAAATCGGTCACACTCATACTATGAGTATCGTACATTGCAACATGAGCCATTTCATGTGCGAGTACCACTTCCACTTCATCAGGTGTTAATTTAATAAGTAAACCCTGAGTCAAAACGATCAAGGGGGCATGAAAAAATCCAGGCAATACCTTTGCGTTAACATCAGATGATGAATCAATAATAACCTTAGGTACCTTAATTGTTAATTTTTTAGATATTTTGTTCGTTAAGCGAGAAATCCATTTGTACTGATTATCTAATGTGTAAGATGAATTGAAGTTCTTTTGCATTTCTTGATTACAAAAAAAGGAACTACTACTTAATTTGTTTTTTACGAACACATACACAATTGCCAGCGGGCGATATAAATACCAAATTCCAAAACAAAAGAATAGGCTGCCTAAAATAAATAACTTGGGTTGCTCAAATAAAAATGAAATAATAATTTCAGTAAAATATGAAACGTTATCCAGTGATAAAATTACATTGACCAAGCTTAATTGCAGCACCATTAAAGTAACAACTAAAATAATCACTAAGTAAGACTTTGTGATCCCCTGAATTTTCATCGATAAATGTTGTAATTTCATAAATAATGTCAGCAAAAAATGGATGTTAGAAAAGCAGGCATTTTATGGGCCAATTCACGTTCTTATCGAAATGCAAGTATAGTATTGTGAACTATATCACATAAAAACAGAGCTTAAATGTTTCATCAAAATAACCACAAAATCGTGCTATGATTAACGCGAAATAATCATCAAAAAGACACGGAAAAGTCTAAATATTCACACAAATATGCCGTAACAATAGTATAAGCCACCTTCGGACGAGCATTGGAAAGCTGTAACATTATGATACTGGATACCTTTAAAAAAATACGCAATAAGTCACTGTTAAGCCAGTTTCCTATTGCCTATAAACTGGCCATCATTATTACCATGCTCATTAGTTCGGGTATGATTTTATTAGGCTTAGTTATCGTTTCAAATCAAACTCAGCTTCTACGAGGCCAAATGATTGACTTCGGTCAAACCGTTGCGGGCCAGTTAGCTAACTCATCAAAAGAACTCATATTATCTGATGACATACTCAGCATTATGGTTTCGGTTAAAAACCTTGGTGCACACAAAGGTATACTTGGCGCTGTTGTGTACTCTGAGACAGGAAAAAAACTCGCAACGCAAGGAATCGTACCTCAGACAGATATTATTAAATTATACTCTCGTTCAGACAATACTCTGCAAAAAGGTTATTCGTTTGAATGGAATACAACATTACCTGATAGCTCAGAACAACTGGATGTTATTTCATTTATCACTCCAATCCGCTTCCAAAATCTAATTGCTGGGCATGCGCTAGTAACGTTTAGTAAGTCCTCTTTATCTCAATCATTAAATGAAACCGTAAATGCTATTATTGCAGCAACGATATTTATGATCATCTTGGGGATCTTTACTGCGTATGCGCTGGGTCAACGATTATCTCGTCCTATTCATAACTTATTAGACGCGAGTAAGGCCATCGATAGTGGTGATTACTCCTACCGAATTAAAGAGCATCGTAATGATGAAATTGGCTCATTGATCGATGGTTTTAATAATATGGCAAATGGTTTATTAGAAAAGTCACAGGTAGAAAACGCATTCTCTCGTTTTGTTTCAACAAATGTTGCAAAACAAATTATGGGGAATTTGGATAGCATTCAGCTTGGCGGGCAACATGTACAAGCGACCGCTCTATTTGCTGATATTGTTGGCTTTACGAGTATGTCAGAAAAACTTCCCCCTAGGGAAGTTGCAACATTATTGAATGAATACTTCACATATATCTCAATGGCATGTGAACTCTACAAGGGCACTATTGATAAATATATGGGTGATTGTGCAATGGTTGTTTTCGGTGTGCCAGAAAAAGATCCTGAGCATATGTTTAATGCCATTAGTTGCGCTATTATGATTCAACGACTTATTGAGCGCCTCAATGCCTTACGCAAGCAACAAGGTAAACAAGAGGTTCATTTCAGAATTGGCGTTAACAGCGGTGAAATGCTCGCTGGCAACATGGGTTCAAATGATAGAATGCAGTATACCGTTGTAGGTGAAGCCGTTAATCTCGCAGCACGCTTACACACCGCAGCGGAACAAGGTCAAATTGTAATAACCGATAACTTCGTGAAATCAGCTGATATACAGTGGCGAGTTATAGCGCATCAACATAAATCACTAGAACTACGCGGTATTGCAGAGCCGGTAACAACCTACATCGTTACAGATTTAAAATCTCCCTATACTGATAAAATAGATCAACATATTGAAACAATATTAGCGAAAAAATTTGTAGCATGAGAAGATCATTAATAAGAATTATACTATTAACATTAATTCAATTCAGCCTATCTAATTGCGCCTACGTTTATTCTAAGAGTGATAACGTTGCTGTAAAAGTTAAAGAGCTCGCCAATTTAGAACGATATGGCCTTGCATTAGAAACGCTTTCTTTTATCGAACCCACTCACTTTAATTATGTTTTTTTAATGTCTGAAAAAAAACGTATCTCGATACTTGCAGATAACTATGAAGAAAAAGCACTAAAACAAGCATCAAAATACGCCAAAGGAAAAAATTGGGCTGATGCATTGAGTATTTACGACGAAGCCCTCGGCAATATTCCCAACAGTAAAAAATTAAAAAATGCGCGCACTAAATTCATAATTAAACGAGATAATTACTTAAAACAACTTAAAAATAAACTGCTCGTCTCAAATGCCAAAACGCTTAGTAATAAAACAGCAACCACAAAAGAAATTGCCTTAGTTAATCCAAATGATACAAAAGCAAAAAATATTCTAAGTTCACATATCCGCGAAGTAAAACTAACCGCGCAAAAGTTAATTACCTGCGCAGAAGATGGAATAAACAATAATGACACTCAATTAGCAGAAGAATGCTTATCCCTGGCATCCAATTTATCAACATCGGACGTCACCAATAAGAAAATAAAGCGTTTAAAAAAGAAAATTGTGAATGAAAAAAAATTACGCAGAAAGTCACACAAAAAATCTATCAAAAAAATCGGAAAAACTCTCGCACAAGTTAAAACAACGACAGAGTTAATACGCTATAAAAATGAAATACTTACATTATACCAACAAGATAAATCGAACAAAAAAATAATAAAACTGAAAAAAGAATTAGAATCTCGCATTGATAAAGAGCTTAATACTGGAATAAAAGAAGGCCAGATTTTATATAGCCAAGGACGAATACAGCAAGCATTGAATCGATGGAATGAATTACAGCAATTGAGCCCGAAAAATGTAAAATTAAATGATTACATTCATCGAGCGGAAAGAGTATTAAAAAAATTACATAGCTTAAGTGAAAGCCCCAATACCGTTTCTCCTCAAAGAATCAAATAACGTCACATTAAAAGCTTACGCGCCAGCCGTTGACATTACGATATTAACAACCGTAATAATTATCCCAATAAAAATAGCCACTGCAATTAAGCCAACAAACACGTATTGCCATGGCTTACCATACTGAAAATCACGCTCATAGTTTTTCTTTTTTTGAACACCCAACATTGCAGCGAGTACGCTTTTCGTTACATCCCATAGTGTAGGTGTATAGTTTTCATCTTCTTTTAGAACCGGTGTTTTATCGTTCATGCCAATTATCCACAATTTATTTATAACATTCGCGCCACAGACTACATTTAGTTTTCTAATGATTTAACCATTTCAATCCCTTTTTTCTCATCAACAAAATACAAAAGCACTCCACCAATAACAAATAAAAATGTGACAGAGAGAATAGAAATTCGCGTGTCTTCAGCTATCAGCGCAACAATAGCCATTAATAAAGGTCCAAGAACAGCAGCAAATTTACCCAGCATATTATAAAAACCAAAAAACTCAGCTGATTTTGAACGCGGGATAATACGAGCATAGAAAGAACGACTAAGAGATTGTATCCCGCCTTGAACAAAACCAATGCTTATAGCCAGAATGTAAAATTCATAACTAGAGTCCATCATCGACGCCAGAACAGTAATAATTAAATAGACACCAATAGCAACAAGTATAATTAGTTTCGCGCCCCAGCGCTGCCCAAAATAACCAAACAGAAGAGCCGAAGGGAAACCAACGAATTGCGTAATTAAAATAGCTTTGACTAAATCACTTGAATCTAAACCAATAGATAGTCCATAAGGGATTGCCATACGTACAATTGTATCCACACCATCAATATAAAACCAATAGGCAATTAAAAATAAAAAAACTACCTTTAATGATTTTATTTCAAGTGCTGTTTGTTTAATTTGCCTTAAACCGGCAACGACACTAATGTTTTTTGAATGAGATTTATTTATAGGTTCATTTACAAACAGCATAATAGGTAAAGTGAATATAAACCACCAAAGTGAAACTGCAACAAAAGAAAATTGGATTGCATCCATTTTGTTCGAGAACCCAAACGTTTCAGGATATAAACTCATTGCAACCGTTATCGCGAATAATAATCCGCCACCTAAATAACCAAATGAATACCCTAGTGCGGATACCGAATCAAATTTATCTTTACTTGTCACATCAACAAGTAATGAGTCATAAAATATGTTTGCTCCGGCAAAGCCAATAGCTGCAAATATAAAAGTAATACTGGCATAGAGCCATTGCCCCTCACCAATAAAAAATAAGCAGCCCGTCATAACCATACCAACTAAAGCAAACGAGATTAAGAAACGTTTTTTTGCCTGGCTCGCATCGGCAACGGCGCCTAGTATTGGTGCCAATAAGACAATAACAATGCTCGATATCGAGTTTGCGGCTCCAATTCGCGCAGTACTCTCCACTGCATCAACACCTATACTCCAATAAGATTGGAAAAAAACAGGATAAAATGCCGTTAACACAACAACGGCAAAAGCTGAATTCGCCCAATCATAAAAGGCCCAAGCAATAACGGGTTTAGTTAAGTAGTTTTTAATCTGACCTATCCTTGATTTATTTGGAAGTTGCTATTTTATTAATCGCAGTAAAATCTGGTTTTCCCGTCCCAAGTAATGGTAGTTTTTTAATATATTGAATTTTTCTTGGAATGGATAAATCACTTAAACCTAGACCTTTTGCATGTTCTAATAATATTTTACGTGTAATTTCTGGTTCTTCAGTCACCAACACTAATTGTTCACCTTTACGTGAATCAGGTATTGCAGTAACGGCATGATTCCGGCTCGGCCATATCTTTGATAAAAAATCTTCAACGGCAGCTAATGAAATCATTTCTCCCGCAATTTTTGCAAATCGTTTGACTCTTCCAAGTATTGTTACAAAACCATCATTATCGATATTAACAATATCACCAGTGTCATACCAACCCTGACCTAATTCAGTATAAGGGGAAACAATATGATTAGAGCCATCATTAACATTTTCATTTAATAGATAACCAAGCATAACATTTGGCCCCTTAACGGATAAACGCCCTCCCTCGCTAACACCCTCCACAGCCTCTAAAGAGTACTCAATTCCTGGTAATAAGCGACCAACCGTTCCCTTTCGGTTGTCCATAGCGGTATTGGTACTTAAGGCAGGGCTTGTTTCCGTTGCTCCATAACCTTCAAAGACACGAACACCAAACTTATCACCCCACATTTGGCGAGTGGAATCCTGTAACTTTTCAGCACCAGCAAATACGTAGCGTAAACTATAGAAATCATAAGGATGTGCAAACTTCCCATAATTAGCCAAAAACGTATTCGTTCCAAACATAATCGTTGCACCAATATCATAAGCAACTTCTGGAATAATTCTATAATGTAAAGGACTAGGATATAAAAAAACTTTCATACCAGACAAAAGAGGAATAAGGGTTCCTGCTGTTAGACCAAATGAATGAAACAAAGGTAATGAATTTAATATTTTATCCTGAGCGTTAAAATCTACTCGCGTACTCATTTGAATACCATTAGCAAGTAAATTACTATGTGAAAGAACCACACCTTTAGGTGTACCTTCTGAGCCCGATGTAAATAAAACAACTGCTGGCGAATTTGAATCTCGGTGAGGTAATCGCTTCATATAAGCAGCTTTGGGGAACTTAGAGATAACAACACTCCATATTTTTTTCGATATGGGTAGTTCCGCTACGATATCTTCTAGATAATAAACCTGCACTTGTGTCTTTAATTTTTCAATCACAGCATCAAGCTTTGCATAACTTACAAATCGTTTCGATGTATAGATAATACCTATATTCGCGGTGTTACAGGCATCTAACATTGATTTAGCACCAGCAGAAAAATTTAACATAGCTGGCACACGACCATGTAAGTGTAATGCAAAAAAAGTGACTAAAGTATTTATCATATTCGGTAATAAAATACCGACATACTCACCAGGCTTCGTTTTCTCTTCTAGCAAATCACCGAGCAATATAGAGTGATGAATTAATCGCTGATAGGAAATAGGTTTACGTTCAATATCTTCAGCAATAATATGTTTTCGGCCGTGTATATTCTTCGCGTCGAGTAGTGCTTGAAATAATGTTCTCTTATAGTTACTCGTAGAGAAAATAACCTCATTCATAATGTCTGTAAGTAATTGGCCTGCATACTTGCGCCGCTCACGACCACGTATTTCATCTGGTGCTTTTAGTTTCCGAGGTGGTAATAGAGTAATTGTTATTTTTGGAAACCAACGTAAACGAACAATACCTCTTAGTCGTGAAAAGGGAGTGTACTGTGCACCATCAATACGAACAGGTAGAACATCAGCATCAGAACGATCAGCGACAAGCCCCGGACCATTGTAAATTTTCATCAATGCACCGGTTGTTGTTATTCGTCCTTCAGGAAAAATAACAACACGATTATCTTGTTTTAAATATTTAATTAACGATTTAAGAGAAAATGGGTTGGTGGGATCCATAACGAAAAGTTTTAAACGCGATCGAAATGGCGACATAAACCATCTATTCATTATACGTGTATGGATAGCGAAACTAACTTCATCAGGCAAGAAACAATACAATAAAGCTGCATCGAGAAAAGAGGTGTGATTAGCCACTATCATTGTACGCTGGCTAGATTGATGAAAATGCTCTAAACCTTTTACTTCTACACGGTAAAATAGTTTTAATGATTTTCGTAACAACAAGGCTATCACTGATTCACTCCTGAATACTTACACCTTATATAGTAACACTTCAAAATAATGCTGCTGCAAAATAACTAAACTCAATTTCATCGTTTATTTCTTTTTTATGACGGCATCCTATGAATTAAGTTGAAATAAACGATTGTTTGAAAAGACTTAACGCTCAACCTTAAAATCATATATTTATCAATAAGTTACAGGTTGGCAGTAATTAATGTTCACGCGTAGCAAAAAAGCGTATGTCCGGATAACGTTCAATATTTAATTCTAGATTAACCCGCGTAGGTGCTAGATAGGTATAACTTTGCGATGCATCTAAAGCTAAATTATCTGCCGCTTTCTTTTTAAATTCTTCGAATTTTTTAGTATCTTCACATTCAACCCAACGAGCAACTGAAACATTGACGTTTTCAAATGTACATTCAACACTGTATTCAGATTTTAAGCGCGCAGCGACAACTTCAAATTGAAGTACACCAACAGCCCCCACAATGACGTCGTTATTATTAAGCGGACGAAAAACTTGTGTCGCACCTTCCTCACTTAATTGATCCAAACCCTTTTGTAATTGTTTTAACTTAAGGGGATCTTTTAATCGCACTCGCCGAAATAATTCTGGAGCAAAGTTCGGTATACCGGTAAATTTTAAGTCTTCACCTTGAGTAAAAGTATCCCCAATTTGAATTGAACCATGATTATGTAAGCCAATAATATCGCCAGGATAAGCATGTTCGACGTGCGAGCGATCACTGGCCATAAACGTTATGGCATTACCGACTTTAATATCTTTTTTAATGCGTACATGACGCATTTTCATTCCTTTATCGTACATGCCAGAACAAACACGTAAGAAGGCAATTCGATCTCGATGCGATGGATCCATATTCGCTTGTATTTTGAAAACAAATCCGGAAAATTTTTCTTCCTCAGGACTAACACTCCGATCTTGTGTATCACGTGCTAGTGGTGCAGGTGCTTCATCTGCGAAATATTCTAGCAACTCATCAATACCAAAATTATTGATTGCTGAACCAAAAAATACCGGTGTCAATTTTCCTTTTAACATCGCCTCTGCATCAAACTCATGGCTTGCACCTTTTACGAGTTCAATTTCCTCACGTAATTCTAATGCCATATCACCGATGACTTCATCCAAACGTGGATTATCAATGCCTTCAATCACCTCGCCCACATTAATCTTACCACCATGAGTTGCGCTAAATAAATGCACACTATCTTTATAAAGATGGTAAACACCTTTGAAACGTTTACCCATACCGATGGGCCACGTAATAGGCGCGCATTCAATTTTTAACACACTTTCAACTTCATCAAGTAAGTCTATGGGTTCTCGACCTTCCCGATCTAATTTATTTATAAATGTTAATATTGGCGTATCACGTAAGCGACAAACTTCCATTAACTTAACCGTTCTATCTTCTACGCCTTTGGCAACATCAATAACCATTAATGCTGAATCAACGGCTGTGAGTACTCGATAAGTATCTTCTGAAAAATCTTCGTGGCCTGGGGTATCTAATAAGTTAATAATCTTATCGCGATAGGGAAACTGCATAACAGCAGAAGAGACAGATATCCCCCTTTCTTTTTCCATATCCATCCAATCAGATGTTGCATGTTTATCAGCCTTACGTCCTTTTACAGTACCAGCCGACTGTATGGCTCCACCAAATAAGAGTAGCTTTTCAGTTAAGGTTGTTTTACCTGCATCTGGATGTGAAATAATCGCAAAGGTACGACGCCGCAGCGTTTCTTTTATAAAATCAGACATGCTATTAATATACTTTATTGGTGTTAGTTAAGAGAGGTATTTTACATGAAATGTGTTTGGTTTTCTGACTAAATCCGTTATTAACACACCAACTTTACTTTAATTAAATCGAATGAATTATGACAAGGTATCGAATGTATTAAGATCCAATGCCATAATTAGCGCATCTTCTCGGCCTTTATTTGCAGGATAATAATCTTTTCGAGTACCCACTTCATTAAAACCATATTTTTGATATAAATGTACTGCTGTAACATTTGATGGCCGTACTTCTAATAGTAAAACCTCGGCTTTATGATCTTTGGCTAAATCGAGTAAATGCTCTAAGAGTAACTTCCCTAAGCCTTGTCCTTGAAATTCTTTACGGACACAAAGTGTCAAAATATGAGCCTCTCCTGCCCCAGCAGAAAGCACACAATAGGCTTGTATTTGATAATTTTTTTTGTAAGTCCAGCATGAATAACCAACTTGAATACAATCTGAAAAAATAGACTTTGTCCAAGGATAATCATATAAGCTAAGTTCAATTTCCATGATTTCATCAAGATCACTCATTCGCATCATGCAAAAATCTGTATTTTTATTGTCTATGACTGCACTCATAATTGATTAATAATCCTTACAAAATGTCATCGGCTAACATTGTTTTTTGTGCAAATAATAAATCTTGCCACGCATTCGCTTTATTTGCTGGCATGCTTAACAATGAGGACGGATGAAAAGTAACAACAATCGGGATAGTCAATTCTTCCAAAGAATGTATTTTGAGTCTTAACCTGGCAAGAGTTGAATGAGTATTTAATAATCGTTGTGCGGCACTCTGCCCTAAAATTAAAATAACTTTTGGTTTTACCAAGTTAATCTGTTGCTTTAAATATCCCACACAGGATTCGGATTCAGCCACTTCAGGCTCACGTTTATTTGGTGGTGTGCACTTTAACGTGTTGGTGATATATACTTGCTGCCGAGTTAAACCCATTGCACGTAACATAGCAGTAAGTAGGTCACCGTCTAATCCTGTAAAGGGTTGCCCCGTTAGATCATCATTCTCCGTTGGAACATCGCCAATAATTAACCAATCTGCATTCTCATTACCTTGACCAAACACAGTATTTTTTCTAGCTGTATGTAATGAGCAGTTTTGGCAACTAACAACCATCTCTTTTAAGCCCGCCCAATCTTTAGGAATATTTATTACAACTGATTCTCTTATATTTTTTTCAGTGTTAATGGCCGGTGTAAGAGTATTTATTCCTGTTTTGTCTACGGGAAAGTGTTCTGTTAATTGACTCGATACCGACTCAGGCTTTTGTTCATTACTCAGTTCTGTCTTTGCTATCGGCTCTGCAACTGGCTCTGATACAATCGCGCTATCACGCGAAACCCACACATCAATGCCCATCGCTTCTAAACAGGCTTGTTGTGTGGGATTCAGATATTTCATAATATTAACATTCCAAACTTATATTTAAACATCACCCTTTTGGGGGTGTGCTCGTTCATTCGGTTCAATAATTTTATTGAGTGCATTGATATACGCTTTTGCTGACGCAATTACGATATCCGTATCGGCACCTTGTCCATTCACAATACGACCACCACGCTCTAAGCGAACAGTTACTTCACCTTGCGCATCTGTCCCGTTAGTTATGTTATTAACAGAATATAATTGTAATTCCGTTTCACTTTTTACCACTGATTCAATAGCACAAAATGCCGCATCGACTGGCCCACCACCCACTGCATTAGCAATAATTTCATTTCCATCAAACATTAGCGTTACATCAGCATTAGGTTTTTCACCCGTTTCACTGCAAACTTTTAATGACACTAAACGTAAACGTTCATTCTCAGCATCCAAATTAGCTTCAGTCACTAATGCTTGTAAATCATCATCAAATATTTCATGTTTTTTATCGGCTAAATCTTTAAAGCTTGAAAAAGCATTGTTTAATTCTGCTTCTGATTTAAACTCAACACCTAATTCAGCTAAACGTGTTTTAAATGCATTTCGGCCAGAGTGTTTACCCAAAACCATTTTGTTGGTGGTTAAACCAACATCTTCGGCTCGCATGATTTCGTAGGTTTCACGATTTTTTAAAACACCATCTTGATGTATACCCGACTCGTGAGCAAAAGCATTTGCGCCGACAATCGCCTTGTTAGGTTGCACAGCAAAACCGGTAATACCAGAAACTAAACGTGAACAATTCATTATTTGAGTCGTATCAATATGATTCACGTCAGCTGTGAATAAATCTTTTCGGGTGCGCACAGCCATAACAACTTCTTCCAGGGAAGCATTACCTGCACGCTCACCCAAACCATTAATAGTACATTCAACTTGGCGTGCACCATTCATAACCGCAGACAAGGAGTTAGCAACAGCCAACCCTAAATCGTTATGACAATGAACAGAGAAAATTGCTTTATCTGAGTTAGGGACTTTTTCACGTAAATTATAAATTAATTGTCCGAATTGACCTGGCAAATTATAGCCGACGGTATCGGGAATATTAACGGTTGATGCGCCTGCATCAATAACGGCTTCTAAAACACGGCACAAAAAATCGAAATCTGAACGGCCTGCATCTTCGGGTGAGAATTCAACATCATCGGTAAACTGCCGAGCTAACTTAACGGCTTTGACCGCTTGTTCAACAACTTGGTCCGGTTCCATACGTAATTTTTGTTGCATATGAATTGGAGAGGTTGCGATGAAAGTATGGATTCGACCTGCATTGGCATTTTTTAAGGCCTCGCCTGCACGCTGAATATCCTTATCTAATGCTCGAGCTAAACCGCATACTCGACTATCTTTAACGGTATTAGCAACAGCTTGCACGGACTCAAAGTCACCTTGCGAGGCAATGGGAAACCCCGCTTCGATAACATCAACATGCATACGTTCTAATGCTTTGGCAATACGTACTTTTTCATCCATAGTCATGGATGCACCGGGGCTTTGCTCACCATCACGTAAGGTGGTATCAAAGATTATTATTGAATCTGTATTATCTTGTAACATTGTATATTCCTCTTAAAGCCATTATACCATGGTGTATATACGGCTCAATGCTTAAGCTTAAAGTGTACCTTTAAGATAAATTAATCTGATTGTTTTTTTTTGCGTCGCCATCTGACGCTGTCAGCTATATAATTTGCCCTATTGGGCAAGCAGGTTGAGGCTTAGGAGGAGAGCGGTGATTGAAACAAGTGCCAAAAACATATAGACAGGCTTATATGCGGGTGCATACGAGCTCAATGATGCTGTCTTTGTGGCTGTTTTTGAGTAATACATAGATTAACTATAATCACTCTTTATGAATTTGCCAAGCTTATTTAAAAAATAATTAAATAAAGTTAGTCAGAAGGCTTATCTTCAGAATTTAAATCAGTTCCCGCATGCATTTTTTTTCGTTCAGCCCGCCGAGCCCGCAACTGGACTAAGGTCATAATAGGACCAGACAGAGCGTAGCCGAAAAATACAGCAAAAAGAACGATCGGCGGATCATAAGTCACTAAAACAATAACAAAAACAAAGATAAGCATGGTAATAAAAGGGACTTTGCCCCGCAAATCAATACCTTTGAAGCTGTTATATCGGAAATTACTCATCATGAGCAGACCAATACTAGCGGTAAGAATAAGCGAGATAATATTCATAACGCGACCGGGTTCCAAGTAATCATTACCCACCCAAACCCAGCCAGCAATAATAGCAGCGGCGGCTGGACTCGCTAATCCTTGAAAATAGTTCTTATCAGCAGTACCCACTTGAGTATTAAAACGTGCAAGACGAAGAGCTCCGCTAGCGGTATAAATAAAAGCAGCTAACCAGCCAATTTTTCCCATATCACTCAGCGCCCACTGATACATAACCAACGATGGAGCGATACCAAATGAGGCTAAATCAGAAAGGCTATCGTACTGAGCGCCAAAATCACTTTGAGTGTTAGTCATTCGAGCAACACGCCCATCAAGTCCATCTAAAATCATCGCGATAAAAATAGCAATTGCAGCCGCTTCAAATCGGCCTTGCATGCCAGCCACAATGGCATAGTAACCCGCAAATAATGCAGCAGTAGTAAAAAGGTTAGGTAAAAGATAAATACCACGACGTCTTTTCGATGGAGTGGGATCTTTTACTTTATTTGATTCTGAAGTTTTAGTGCTTTTGTCGTTCATTGTTCAAGTTTACCTTAAGATCGTGGCCAACGGGCAATAATATCTTTACCCGCACAAACACGCTGGCCTTCTGTCACTTCAACTCGGCACTCGTTGGGAAGATAAACAACGACCTTAGCACCAAAAGGTAAAAAACCGCATTTTTTACCTTGACCAACACGCTCACCTGCCGCGCTATAGCAAATCACCTGGCCACTCCGGCTAGGATGCACTTCCATGACAGCGTCATCTTCTTCGTCAGTTTGTATCCATATGGCTCTAATTCTATCTTGATTATTTGAATCTGGTCGACGCATCCAAAAATTCATAATCTTTCCCTCAGTGATGCTAAGTAAGGTATAAGGGTCGGTAAGATTCATTTCAAAATCTATACGAATAGATTCTCGATTTAAATATGGATCCATTGCTTTTGATATACTTTGAACAGTGGAATCAACCGGACAAACCAAGCCCAATGGATCGGATGATAAAACTTGTTCAGGCGTGCGGAATAAATACATTACAGCAAAAACGACTAGCCATAATGGTAATGCAAATAACGGAAAGTTATATTGTAGAATGGCAGTAATGACAACAAGAGGCATTAAATACCAGAAAGCTTCATGAGCGATCATATTACAACCCGATTTTTAAAATAAACATTGAAAAAAACCGAGCTATTGCTCGGTCTTTTACTTAATAAAAATACAAACCTTTCACGGATAGCGAGACGTTAGAGTACAAGGCGAAAATTATCGAAAAAGCGGAGTTGGCGCATAGCCAATGAGCATTTTGAGGTGACTTTCAACGCCGTAATCTAACGTCTCGCTATTCGTGATTTAATTTTTAGATTTATCAACTAACGCATTTGCCGTAATCCAAGGCATCATTTCTCGTAACTTGCCGCCCACAACTTCAATTGGGTGTGCAGCATTATTACGACGACGAGCTGTCATTTCAGGATAATTAGACGCGCCTTCTAAAATAAAGCGTTTCGCATATTCGCCATTTTGAATATTGGTTAAGCAATCTTTCATTGCTTTACGGCTTTCATCGTTAATAACTTTTTCGCCCGTAACGTATTCGCCATATTCAGCGTTATTTGAGATTGAGTAATTCATATTAGCGATACCGCCTTCATACATTAAATCAACAATCAGCTTTAATTCATGTAAACATTCGAAATAGGCCATTTCTGGAGCATAACCGGCTTCAGTTAATGTTTCAAAACCCGCTTTAACTAATTCAACTGCACCACCACATAATACAGCTTGCTCACCAAATAAATCTGTTTCAGTTTCATCTTTAAAGGTAGTTTCAATAATACCTGTACGTCCGCCACCAACACCCGAAGCGTACGATAAAGCAACGTCTTTTGCTTTGCCTGATGCGTCTTGGTAAATAGCGATTAAATCTGGAATACCGCCGCCTTTAACAAACTCACTACGTACAGTATGACCCGGCGCTTTAGGCGCAATCATGATAACGTCTAAATCAGCACGTGGTACAACTTGATTATAATGAATAGCAAAACCATGAGCGAAAGCTAAAGTTGCACCTTTTTTAATATTAGGTTCAATTTCGTCTTTATAAAGTGTCGACTGAAATTCATCAGGTGTTAATACCATAACTACATCTGCACTTTTAACAGCATCAGTTGTGTTCTTTACTGTTAAACCTGCTTCTTTCGCTTTAGCTGCAGATGAAGAACCTTCACGTAGAGCAACGGTTACATTTACGCCAGAATCTTTCAGGTTGTTAGCATGTGCATGGCCTTGTGAACCGTAACCAATAATTGTTACGTTTAAACCTTTGATGATCGATAGATCACAATCTTTATCATAAAAAATATTCATTATTTTACCCTTGCTTAATTTTTAAACTTGTAATGATTTCTTTCCGCGCGCAATACCAATTGCACCCGAACGAACTGTTTCTATAATGGATGTTTCATCCACTGCTTTCAAAAATGAATCTAATTTTTCACCTTCACCGGTTAGCTCAACCGTGTAGATGTCATCAGACACGTCAATAATTCGACCTTTAAATATATCGGCTAAACGCTGTAATTCATCACGCTTAACGGTATCCGTCGCATCAACTTTTACCATCATAAGTTCACGCTCAATATGCGCACCCTCAGTGATATCAGCAATTTTAACAACATCAATAAGCTTATTTAATTGCTTGTTGATTTGTTCAATAATATTTTCTGTGCCGCTAGTAACAATGGTCATGCGAGACAATGATGCATCTTCTGTCACCGCAACGGTTAACGATTCTATATTATACCCACGAGCTGAAAACAAACCGGCTACCCGAGATAAGGCGCCCGATTCATTTTCGATTAAAATTGAAATTATGTGTCGCACTACTAAAACCTCTACGCCAATTCTCTATCTGAAGACTGAATAGGAATACATTCTTGTTGTAAATGCATTTCATGATGCCCTTTGCCAGCAGCAATCATCGGATAAACATTTTCAGTTTGATCCGTGATGAAATCCATGAAGACGAGTTTATCTTTCATTGCAAAAGCTTCGCTTAAAGCACTGTTAACATCTTTTGGATCTTCGACACGCATACCCACATGGCCATAACTTTCTGCCAGTTTTACAAAGTCAGGCAATGCCTTCATGTACGATTGTGAATAGCGGCTTTCATAGAAAAATTCTTGCCACTGTCGAACCATACCCATATAACGATTATTCAACATAATAATCTTAACGGGTAAATCATATTGCAAAGCCGTTGATAATTCTTGTATACACATTTGAATACTGGCTTCACCTGTTATACACGCTACCACTTCATCGCGATGTGCCAGTTGAACACCAAGCGCAGCTGGCAAACCAAACCCCATTGTGCCAAGCCCACCCGAGTTTATCCAACGACGTGGTTTATTAAAACCATAATATTGCGCCGCAAACATTTGATGCTGACCAACATCGGAGGTAATAAAGGCATCACCATTAGTTACCTTATGTAATTCTTCGACAACAAACTGCGGTTTAATGAGTGCACTTTGTTTATCGTAACGTAAGCAATCGCCTGCAGACCATTTTTTAATCTGCTTCCACCAGGATTGTAATGCTTTTTCGTCTGGTTTTGCTTTATTCAATTTAAGCTCTTTACTCATATCCACGAGTACGTGTTTAACGTCACCAACAATAGGTACATCGACACTAACGTTTTTGGCGATCGACGAAGGGTCAATATCGATATGAATAATTTTTGCATGCGGACAGAATTTATCTAACTCGCCGGTTACCCGATCATCAAAACGCGCACCAATTGCAATTAATGTATCGCACTCATGCATTGCCATATTAGCTTCATACGTACCATGCATACCCAACATACCAACAGAGTTTTCACCATTGGCAGGATATGCCCCTAAGCCCATTAGGGTTTGGGTAATAGGAAAACCAAGTCGGTTTGTAAATGCGATTAATTCTTCACTTGCATTACTCAAGACCGAACCACCACCGCTATAAATCATAGGGCGTTTGGCAGCGAGTATTAAATCTACCGCTTTTTGAATTTGTTTGTGATTACCCTTTACCGTTGGGTTATAAGAACGGATAGTAACTTCTTTGGGATATTCGTAATCAATCTTATTACCCGGGTCAGTAATATCTTTGGGGATATCAACAACAACAGGACCAGGTCGTCCCGTCATTGCAAGATGAAAAGCTTTTTTCATTGTTTCAGCGATATCTTCAGCGCGCTTAATTAAAAAGTTATGCTTTACACATGGGCGGCTAATGCCAACAGAATCCACCTCTTGAAAAGCATCACTACCGATAAACGCGGAGTTAACTTGTCCGGTTATAACAACCAGCGGAATGGAATCAAGGTGTGCAGTTGCAATACCAGTAATTGCATTGGTTGCACCTGGTCCCGATGTTACTAAGACAACCCCAGGTTTACCGGTTGAACGCGCATAACCATCCGCCGCATGGGTTGCCCCTTGCTCATGACGGACAAGAATGTGCTCAACATCTGATTGATTATGTATTGCATCATAAATATGAAGCACGGCACCGCCGGGGTAACCAAATACGTATTCAACACCCTCATCTTTGAGGGAGCGAATAACAATCTCTGCGCCACTAAGTTTCACTATTACATCACCTTGTCGATTTACTATAAAACACGTATCGAAGTTAACGAGGTCGGTACGCTAAAATTAATCTGGAAAGATAAAAAACGCCCAAGAAAGGGCGATTACCCCACTAATATTTCGGAATATATTATTGGGAATATAACTGAAATCAAATTGTAAAAACGTCAATCTCGGCTATTTATCAATCATTACAGGATTACTCGGTAATTTCCGAGCACTCAAGCGCTGTATTATAATAGGAATGCTATTGGCTGGCCAAGCAAATGCTTATAATTACATGAAAAAACAAGGAAAATAGGGTTATACAACGTATAAATTTGATGTTTTTGTGTTTAAACGCGCTTTTATTAATGCAAACATGTTCTTCCGTGCTAAATTTAAAGGAAATTAACCAAATCTGTTAAGTATGGAATTTACAATCTGAAATGAACTTGCCATACTCATAATAAGTAAAAAATGGAACGAAATATTATGAAATTCAAATGCTTAATCGCTCTTTTAATACTCTCTACTCCCATACTGAGCCATGCGGCAATGTATAAATATCAGGATGCTCAAGGCAACTGGGTCTACTCACAGCATCCTCCGGCAGATGGTAATTTTGAAACCATTAAAGCTGAAAAAAAGTCACGCAGCTCTAGACTGAGTAGTGAAGAACGAAATGCCAAAGTAAAAAAAGCCCGTGAATCGGTGATAGGCAAACCTGAAGATAATAAAGAAAAAAGTAAAGTTGCCGCTGAATCAGCAAAAAATGCTGACCTTCGTAAAGAATCATGTGAAAAATCCAAGAAGGCGCTGACGGCTTTACAAGTCTATCGGCGTTTTACCGACAAAGATGGCAATACTATCCGTTTAGATGACGACGATCGAGCAAAACGTATCAGTAATGCCAAAGAAAATATTAAACAATTTTGTGATTAAACTTTATCTTAAGAAACCAACGTGCCTTATTTAAAAGTCCAGTCCAATCAAGACATTAAAGCATTACAGCAAACGGCATTGATGAAAGATGCCTCAACGCTAATTGCGACGGAACTTGGAAAACCAGAAAACTACGTAATGGTTACTATTGATCCTGTTCGTCCGATGTTATTTGCTGGAACAGAAGAGCCTACTGCTTATCTTGAGCTGAAAAGTATAGGACTTGCCGAATCACAAACGAAATCTTTATCTGCTGCGCTTTGCCAACTCATTCACGAGAAAATCAACATTGCACAGGATCGTATTTATATTGAATTTACTGATGCTCCACGCAGCATGTGGGGCTGGAATGGCAGTACGTTCTAAGCACAATAAAGCGTAACACACATGAAGAAATTCACATTATTGTCGATTGTCATACTTATCTTTTTCGGAATTGTCTTTTACCAGTCGCCCGCTCTACAAACTCGAATTTATTCACTATTACCAGCTAACGTTAGCAGCAAAATTGATAATCTGTCGCCTCAAATTCTTAAGCAAAAAACAAAGCCGCTTTATAAATGGAAGAATAAAAAAGGACAATGGATAATTCGTGACACACCGCCCGAGAGCAACATTCCTTACGACACACTGCAATATAATCAAAATGCGAATGTTATACCCTCATCACCTCAACAAAAGAAATAAATACCTCAACTGGCCTTAAAAACTATGCGTGCAACCTCAAAACTCGTTAAAATAAAGCTTCATTTCCTCATTATATAAGTAGTTATCTATTATGCGTGTTTCTCAAATTTTATTAGCCACTGTCAAAGAAGTCCCATCTGACGCCGAAGTCATCAGCCATAAGCTTATGATTAGAGCAGGTATGGTTCGCAAATTATCTGCTGGACTCTATAACTGGTTACCAATGGGATTGCGAGTTCTCCGCAAAGTAGAAAACATTGTTCGTGAAGAAATGAACAATGCTGGCGCACAGGAATTATTAATGCCAACGGTACAACCCGCTGAACTGTGGCAAGAGTCAACTCGCTGGGAACAATATGGTCCTGAGTTATTACGCATGAACGATCGCCATCAACGCGAATTTTGTTTTGGGCCAACCCATGAAGAAGTCATTACTGATTTATTTAGAAAAGAAGTCCGTAGTTATAAACAGCTCCCCATTAATTTTTACCAGATACAAACAAAGTTTCGTGACGAAATTCGCCCACGTTTTGGCGTTATGCGTTCACGAGAATTTATTATGAAAGATGCCTACTCTTTTCATATTGATAATGAATCACTTAATGATACTTACAAAATAATGCATCAAACTTACTGTAATATTTTTGATCGCATTGGTTTGAACTATCGTCCCGTTAGTGCCGATGCCGGCTCGATTGGGGGTAACTTATCTCATGAATTTCATGTGCTAGCTGAATCAGGTGAAGATGATATAGCGTTTAGTGATCAAAGCGATTTTGCGGCAAACGTAGAACTAGCGGAAGCCATTGCCCCTGTAACTCAACGTGCAGACCCTAGCCAAAAATTAACGACTATAGATACACCTAATCAACACAGTATCGAAGAGCTTAGCAACTTCTTAAAAATTGAAGCTCAGCAATGTATAAAAACATTACTTGTTGAAGGCATTGATGACAGTATTATCGCATTAGTTGTGAGAGGCGATCATGACATTAACGAAATCAAAGCAGAAAAAATTGAAGCCGTCGCGTCGCCTTTCACTCTAGCAAGTGCAGAAAGGATTCGTACAGTCGTTAACTGTGATGCTGGCTCAATAGGCCCAGTTAGTCTAAATGTGCCTATCTACGTTGATCACTCTGCTGCAGCCATAGCAGATTTTGTTTGTGGTGCAAACGAGAACGGTAAACACCTAAGCGGCGTTAATTGGCAACGTGATCTACCACTTGAAAACACTGTCGATATCCGTAACGTCGTTAATGGCGACCCGAGTCCTGATGGTAAGGGCATACTTAGTATCAAACGTGGTATTGAAGTTGGGCATATTTTCCAACTGGGTGACAAATACAGTAAAGCAATGAACGCTACCGTGCTAGATGACAAGGGTAAAGCCGTGACGGTTACAATGGGCTGTTATGGCATCGGTATTACACGCATAGTTGCAGCAGCTATTGAACAAAATAATGATGATAACGGAATTATCTGGCCCAGTAGCATTGCACCTTTTCAAATTGTGTTGATACCGATGAACTTACACAAATCAGAACTCGTTCAAAAAGAATCTGAATCTATGTATAAGCAATTAAAACAACTTGGATATGATGTTCTACTTGATGACAGAAAAGAACGTGCCGGTGTAATGTTTGCCGATATGGAATTAATTGGTATTCCACATCGTATTGTTATCAGTGAACGAGGATTAAAAAATGGAACCTTTGAATATAAAGGGCGAATAGATAACGAATCACAAGACATTAATACAGATTCAATTTTTGATTTTATTAAAGATAAATTTAATAACTAGATTTTATAATGAAAATTATTATTAACAAAATTATTTTAGTGTTTAACATTTTCATTCTATTGATATGCCCAATAAATACAGCCAGTGCATCGAGCCAAGAAAAACCCGATGCTGAATTAAGGTCATTACTTAAAGAGTCAATTGAAGCGAGCGATAGCTTTAATGACCGATTTGATGCTGAAGTTTGGCTATTAGACATGTCAACAAGACTATCGCCTAAAATAAAAAACACAAAAGAACGTTTACAATTGTTACGTCATATTCATTACGAAGCAAAACGAGCTAAGCTCTCCCCGCAAATTGTCTTAGCACTCATACAAGTTGAGAGTAATTTTGATGAATATGCGATTTCCAGAGTCGGTGCGCGTGGTTTAATGCAAATCATGCCTTTCTGGTTAAAAGAGATAGGAAAAACTGATGATAATCTTTTTAACATACGTACAAACTTGCGCTTTGGCTGCACCATTCTAAGATATTATCTAGATAAAGAAAAAGGTAACATCACCCGTGCTTTAGCTCGGTACAACGGCAGTTTAGGGAGTTACCGTTACACAACAAAAGTTTTTAGTGCATTAGATAAGCGTTGGAGTATTCGATAATGAGCAATCCATTTCAAGATCAACTAATGAAAACAGGGCTTGTCAGTAAAAAACAGGCTCACCAAGTAAAAAAAGATAAGAATAAGAAAAATAAGCAACAGCGTTCAACTAATAAAGAAATCATTAACGAGACAAAACTCAAAATAGAACAAGCCACAAAAGATAAGGCCGAGTTAGATCGTAATCTAAATAAACAAAAAGAATACCAGGCAAAATTAAAAGCTATCGCTGCAGAAATAAATCAACTTATTACAGTTAATGCGATAGAACGTAATGAAAACTGTGATATCAGCTATAATTTTGAGCATGATAAAAAAGTGAAAAACATATATGTTGATGAGGAAATGAAGAAAAATATCATCAATGGTAGATTAGGTATTGCTTCGATTAATAAAGGCTATGAACTCGTTGCAAAAGCAGTGGCTGAAAAAATTCAACAACGAGATGAAAGTCGTATAATATTATTCAGCAATAACGAACAAATAGCTAATGAAGATGACCCTTACGCTGACTACCAAATACCTGATGATTTAATGTGGTAGCTAGATGCTACAGTCGAACAAAATATGGTATCAATATTAGTACAGTTCCAACAAATACAAGCAGATACACATTGGAAATGAAGTAAGGGAATATAAACAATCCTATACTTACTAGAAACGGGATAACTGCTTTTTGTTTTCGTCCATATACAAAAAAACCTATACCAATACCACCAAACAAAACAGACCAGAGAAGATGAGCTCCATCCATCGCTCTAATTGTCACCACGATATTTAATTTGTAACCCCTTCAGAAAATTACGCAAGACCTGATCCTGGCAACTTCGAAAATTCTTATGCGAAGGCTTCCTGAAAAAAGCACTAAGTTCATGTTTACCAATATCAAAACCTGCTAGTTTTAAAATGGCAATGGTATCTTCTGCTTTTAAATTAAGCGCAATCTTTAATTTCATAAAGATACTATTATTCGTTAACGTCTCTTCGGGTTCAGGTTGCTCACCGTCTCGTTTACCGCGTTTATCATTGATTAAACCGTTAAGAAAAATAGCCAGTACCGTATCACGACACTCTTTGTAATCTGGATCATCTTCTTTTTTCAGCAAATCACTTATTTGCTCACGCGTTGCATCAAAGTCAGCGGCAGCAAAGATAGATATCATTTTAGCGTCGTCAAAATCAAAGACATATCTAATCCTGCGTATGATGTCGTTATTATTCATTAATATAACCTAAGCTTTTATTCATTCAGAAAGGAGTTTTTCAATAATTGGATTTTTTTAGAAATCATCTTCTGGTTTAGTTTCTTTTGCTGCATCACGAACCTTTTGGGCATCAAGGGCAGCTTGAGCTAACTCGTCTTCCTTTTGATCTCTTTCTGTACGTTGCGCTGCCTTGCGTTTATTGTGCTCACCTAAAGTCGTTACAAAAGACTTTAATTCTTTTTCCGCCCACTCTATCGCATCAGCCTCAGTTTCGAAACCAGTTTGCCTTTTTGAGACCACTGTCTTCTTAGATGTGGCTTGTCTGACAATTTCGACCTTCCAGTTTTTTCGATTTTTAACTACTCGGTAGCTATATTTCTTACTATTTGACATTTAATTTCCCAGAATTATAACTAACAGTATTTAATATCTAGAAGATAATTGCAGCTTTCAAACCTGCATGTAGATTATTATCATTACTTTCAAACATTACTGTAACTTGATATTGACTAGCAGTTTTTTCAAACGCATACTCAATTGCAATGATTTTAGCGTTATATGTTTTATCTTTCACTTTTACTTTAACATCCTGCCCCAAACTCATCTTCTCACTTTGCACCTGCATTATCTTAGCCCTTGCAAGATACTCATTACTAGAAGCCAACGTAATAAGCGTATCATAAGCTAATTTATTTATAATAGCGCGGCCTATCTCGACATTACGCTTTAAGATAATACTATTAAAAGGTGCATTTAAAGTTGAATATTCTAAATCAATCTGAGCCTTAACAAACTCAGCCTTTGCAGATTCCAAACGTGCTTTCGCTACAACAACATTATTTTTGGCTACCTGTAAATCATGATCAGCTAACACAGTTCGGTCGTATAACTCTTGAGATCGGGAAAGTTCTCTTTTTACTTCATCATAAGTCGATTTCAAACCATTTACATTTGCACGAGCTGTATTAAGCAGCGCTCGAAATATTCTGTCATCCAGTTCAACAAGAACTTGTCCTTTTTTAACTTTTTGACCGGTATTAACGCTAACTTTTTTAACTATCCCATCAACAGGTATCGCTAAATCGACACGATGTGCCCAGTCAATCACTGCATCTACCTGACTTTGGGCAAACACATTAGTAATATGTAATGAAAATAATACTGTAATTGTATAAAGAATTTTCATTGTTGCGTACCTTCTTCTTTGATAGTTTCTAGTTTTTGGCCAACTTCTAATTCAATTTTAGCCATCACAATCATCATTTCATATTGAGTTTGTAAGTAGCTCCGCTCGGCTTCTGAGATTTTCACCATCGCATCACCAAGATCCGACTTAACCTCTAATTCATACAAAGCTCTATTACGATCTAAATATAGTTCTCTGTAATCAGTTAAGGCTTGCATCTGCTGTAACTTACTTTTCAATGAATCAAACTCTAACCATAATGTTAAAATAGAAGTCTCTACTTTTGCTTTAATTAGCGCAATCTCTGCTTCAATTTGATACACCCTATTTAATGCTTTAGCCACCTCAACATCAGATTTATCGCCAGAGAATAAAGGTACACGCAACACAACACCAACTTGCAATTCATATTGACCTGGCACATCACGTGAATAAGCGTAACTTCCTGCTTCTAAACTCACCGTTGGACTACTGACTTTTCTTGCAAATTCAACCCTGGTTCGTGCTGCAGTTAACTGAATCTGACGTTCTACAATTTCATAATTATTTATTAATGATATTTCATTTAACTTTTCAACACTGGGGAGTTTTATATTTTTAAAATTAAGTTTAGGTTTAGTGACTGTATTGACCAACTCGCCTGGCCGCCCCATGGCAACAGCCAGTTCTGAACGTGTAATGCGTTGTTCATTCTCACTACGTTGACGCAAATAGCGTACACGCTTAAAATCTACATCTTTCTCCATAACATCTATGTCGGATACCTGACCCAGTTCTAAACGGTCACGTAACCTATCTAAAGTGATAAACTTATTTGCCATTTCTTCGTTATATCGATAAAAAAGCATATCAGCTAAAATTACATCATAAAATTTTTGCATTATTTCTATTCGACGCTCTAAAATAACACGTTGTTTATTTTTCTGTTGAGCGTTAATATCTAAGCTTGCTGACGTAACACTTGCATCATGCCGACCAAAATCATAAAGAGTTTTGCTAACAACTAAACTAGCACGATGGTCAGCATTATCTTGATTCGCCGCTAGTGCTGATGGTTCTACATATTGCAAACGACCTTCAAAATATGCAGTTAAGTCATCTTCATTTTCGGCTTCTCTTTTTAGATTATTTGCAGCTTGAACAAGAAGATTTGCAGTCGTTAAATTTGGATGAGGTTGTTCGGAGAAGATCAACGCTTCGTTTAAGGCTAAAGGATCAGGGATCTTTTTCCCGACTTCAGCATAACTCAAAGATGAAAAGAAAAGACATAAAAATACTATTTTAGTTGATAACATCATTTTAATAGGTTAATTATTATCAATCAGATTTTTTCGTTGCTGTCGCTTGTAGCGAGTAAAAGATGTTTTTATATATTTTTTATTACTAACAAATTCGCCCATAAGTAAAAACTCATCAATGCTTGATGCTTTTCCTGTATACCGAAATACACGCTTCCCCTCTAAATTAAAAAATGCAAAAACAGGTGTCGCTCTAACTCGGTTTTCTTTAAAAGCAAAATCTTTTTGTTTCATACTTTTACCTTGCATATTCTTAATTTTCAGATCGCCTTCAATATCAACACTAAAATTCAGGAAATTTTTCCGATAGTAATCTTGTACTACTGGTTGATTAAGAATATTTTGTTTCATGAAATGACAATATGGGCATTCGTCCATTTCAAAGAACAAAAGTATACCTTTCTTGCCTTGTGCTTTTGCTGCAGCTAATTCTTCTTTAAAATCACCCCAAGTTTCATTAAAAAAGAACTTATACGGATCACGAGGTGTAGAATTATTTGGTGAATCTAACGCTTGCACCGTATTAGCAAATATTAACAACCATAAGCCGGTAATAGCTAACGTCAACTGTCGGTTTGTCATTCTAAATTACCCCATAATTGTTAATATCCTATAAACAAAGCATATAAGCTAAGATAAATATTCGCACTGTGTATATACACAGTTAAAACAAGCCTAAACTACACTATTATTGTATTATATAATTTCGGTCGAAAAGAACAAACAACTTTATTATGCGCAATCTGCCACTTAATCTTCAAATTCTCGCTGCCCCTACTGTCCTTGCGATACCCATCATTGCGGTACTTATTTTTACACTCCTCTATCTAAATGATATATCTGAACAAAATGATATGGTTAGAGAATGGGCTCGTGCCACAGATCAGCTAAAAATCGCTAAATCAACCAATTATCAAATGTTAGACTTACTCAACGAAATATCAAATATTGAAGTTTCTGAAAATTCTGAAAAAAAAGAAGAATTATTTTTTAATTATATAGAGCAATATCAATTTCTAAAAACAAGTCTTACTTCCAGCGATATTGTTGACAAAATTCCTGAGGCTGACCTTTTCTTATTTTCAAGCACATTAGAAGACACCCGATACTCTGAAAGCATTGATATACCAACAGCAATATTAAGTTTACAGAAGCTCTCACCAAAAATTGATTATATTTATAATACATTACAAGCAAAAAAACGTAGTCTTTACGTCAAATCCAATCGAGATATCACAAAGATTACATCTAAGCTCACACATTTAATATTAATCGTTCTGGGTATAGCCACATTTCTTGCAGTTATCATATCGGCTCTAGTGAGTACCAATTTACGAAAACGCCTAGCATCTATTAGTCAGTACGCTACAGATATACTCGATGGAACGCCCATGGATAGTAGTTCAAACGAGCTAATTTCGAAAAATAAAGATGAACTAAATCAAATATCAACTAAACTGAAAAATATATCACAACGCTTAAATAATACCATTGAAAGTGAAATAATTATGCAAGCTGCAGAAGATGAGAGACAAAGAATAGCAATGGATATCCACGATCAATTCTTATCTGAAATCACTCAATTGCGGCGTGATATTAATACATCTAAAATTAAGGGAAAATCAGAACAAAATTTAGAGCGAGAATTAAAAACCATTGATTCTACGCTAGAACGGTTAAATATAGACTTAAGATCATTAATTAATGACCTTTTTCCTCACTCACTTGAAATGCTGGGATTAGAAGCCTCTATTCGTGATTACATCAAACGAAATGTTTCTCAGCTACAAAGTATCGAATTTTATATACAAATTGACGAGAAAATTGAAAAACATTTCACTCATCAACAATGTTTACACCTATATCGTATTTCTATCGAGGCGATTAACAATATTTTCAAACATGCTCATTGCAATCGATTTGAATTAGTCATTAAGATAATAAATAAAAATATAGTTCTAACTATCGAAGATAATGGTGTAGGGTTTGATTTTACACAAACAAATTTCCATGGACATATGGGATTATTATCAATAAAACAACGAGCAAGTATTTTAAATTCAGAAGCTGTATGGCAAGCATCACGATTTAGTACAGGAACATGTTTAAAAATTGTTTTCGAACACCACGAAAATAATGATGTAGAAACAACGTCTCCAACGACTGCAAAAGATTCGCCCATATATGCCTGAAAAAATGATTAGCACACATACAAAAAATGCCTTTAACTACCCCCATTAGTCTAATTATTGCAGAGGACAATCCTCGTGATAGAGAATTTCTTACCGACCATTTGAATCAATTTGACCTCACGCTAACAGAGAATCCTCTACAAGCAATTGAGTTGGCAAAAGATCATGAAGCTCCAAATATTATTACAGATTTACAAATGCCACAAATGAATGGGATTACTCTTGCAAAAAATATTTGGCATGAACAACCGAATACTAGAATATTGTTTTGGTCTAACTACGGCGACGAAACATATATACGTTCATTAATTAAAATTATTCCACCACAAACTGTTTATGGTTATATTTTAAAAGATAATACATCTGATATTTTGAATAAAGCTGTATCCGCTGTTTTTAATGACGATCAATGTTGGATTGATCCAAAACTTCGCCCTTCGAATAATCTCACCTTAAAAACTGATAGCGACTTAACGGATACCGATTATGAAGTACTTGTAGATATATCTCTTGGTTTAACGGATAAACTCATTGCAGATCGCAGATTTTTATCACATCGTGGTGCTCAAAATCGACTTAAAACACTCTATCTTAAGCTCGGTGTCGCAATAGAAAGTGGCGAAACTAAGAGTTTAAATATTCGTTCACGCGCCGTATCTGTTGCTCTCAGGAAAGGATTAATTAACTCCGATGAAATAGATAAAGAAGAAAAATTATTTCAACAATGGGCCGTTCAGCAACAACGTTTTAATCAGTAATATCTTTCGATTTAATCATATCTTCTAGCCGCTCAAGAGTCACCGCACCAAGAATAGTTTTTCTCAATTTACCTTCCGTATCTATTATAAAGGTAGTAGGCAAAGCTTGAAGATTACCGTATGGCGAAGAAACAGAATCTTCTGCCTTTAATATTGGATATATAATTTTGAAATCTTTAACAAATTCTTTAACATACTCCAAATCTTCTTTTTCAATATTAACACCTAATACCACCGCATCTGTCATATGATGTTTTTTATGGAAAGCATTAAGCTCAGGAATTTCAGCAGCACATGGTGGACACCACGTTGCCCAATAATTAACAATAACCCACTTCCCTTTATAATCTGAAACACTGACTTTGTTATCGTTTAAGTCCAGAAGGGTGAGTTCAGCCTCAGCAAAACTTATTGAGTACAAGCTTAATACCGATAGGACGACTAACAATAATTGTTTAGATTGTATTTGTAATATTTTCACTGAAAAGTATCCTTCTTCAAAATAGCGGCATGGTTATGACTATCCAAGCTAACAAACGTTCCCTACATTATCATTCGGTTAGGGGATTCTTCTGGTATTCAATTAAGTTAAACGTTAAGACCGCGCCAGTTAATACAATTATCCATGAGATATAAATCCAAAGACAAAATAAAGGCAGTACTGCAAAAGCACCATATATCAAATCATAACTTGGAAAATAACGTATATAGAGTAAAAATAATATCTTTGCACATTCAAATAATATTGCAGCAATTGCGCCGCCAATCAGAGCGGGCTTAACTTCGACTTTAGTATTAGGCATCCATAAATAAATACTCACAAAGGCAAGCCAAGTGACTGTAATAGGTACCGCATGAACCAATATTGAATTGAATAAACTACTTTCAAATATTTTACCTAAAGCCATAGCTGAAAATAGGTACGTACTTAGATATAAGCTAAAGCCAACCAAGATAGGAATAGCCATTAACACTAGAAAATATAATGCTAACTTTAGAAGCGTACGCTTACACCGTTCAATATTCCAAATCTTGTTAATTATTAAATCGATTGTATTTAAACCGAGTAAAACCGTTACCACTAAAACACTCAAACCAAAAGTTCGTAACTTTGATGCTTGTTCAGCTAACAATAAAAGCTTAGCTTGCATTTCTTGGCCTGCTGAAGGGGAAAATATATTTAACAGAGTATTATGTATCGTTAGTTGATTTTCAGAATCACTAACAAATTGACTAACGGAAAAAAACAATAATGCCACTATGGGCACAATACTTAATAATGTCGTAAAAGAGAGTGCTGCTGCCGATCTCAAACAATCATGTGATAAAAAATGACGAAAGCTCTGTTTCAATAAATGTTTAACTACCGTTAAATTTTTATTCATTTAACCCATATCATTTTATGATTTTCTTTTCTGCATTAAAAAAGCTCCATAGAATACTCTATGGAGCTTTTATAAACAGTAAGGTTACTACTTAGAAAGATATTCTTTATCTGAACCTTCAACACTACCAATCGACCAGCTACCACGTGTTTTAGCATGATTAACCGCAGCATCTATATCGCCTGCAGATGCACCTTGATCAATGGCTAAATCCTGACCGGGGTAAATCAAATCTGCATCTTTAATTTTATCTTTGTTCGCTTTGTAAATTAAAGGCCATTGATAAGGGTTAGAGTAAATATCAGATTTTGCAGAGATATCCCACAAGTTATCACCGGATACAACTCGATAATCGCCAGAAGAGGCAACAGGTGCATCCATTGCTAAAATATCTTTTAAGCGATCCAGTTCTGACTGTTTTTGACTAACTGCGTCTTCGGCTTGTTTCTTGGCTTTATTAGCAAGTTTAATGGCTTCGTCATCTTTGCCATCTTTAAGAGCCTTTTTGGCCTTCTTAATTAACTTGCCGGTATCTCGCCAAGCATATAATTCATCAAGGGCTATTTTATACGCGGCTTCGGCATCTGAAATGGCAGCAGCGGCTTCACCACCTTGTGGTTTCGATTCTTCTTCAGTCGTACCAGCACAACCAATAATTAGGCTGCTCGTTACAAGTATTAAAGCGAAAAACTTCAATAATTGAGCTATTTTCATTGTGGTTCACTCCCAGATGGAATAATTATTAGAATGTATTAGAAAATATCACTGACTCGAGACGAGGTCAAGAAACTAAACAAATATCGCCCACAAAAACCAAAAGTTCTTGAATATTTTAGCTACTTTTTAGTACCTGCAATCTGTCTAGATTTAATCGCGATACTACGAGCACGAAGCGCTAGTTCACGCGCTTCTACATAATCGCCAGAGTCGATCTTTTCTGAGGCTAGGTCCAGAAGAGCCTTAGCCTCAGAAAAACGTTTAGAATCATGAACTTCAGCACCAGCAGATTTTGCAGCTTGCAAACTTTGGCGCGCATTACTCATTTCTTGTACGGGTGGAATTAAACTACAGCCTGCTAATAGGAGCATTCCAAATAAGGCTATGTACATAAGTATTAACTTATGCGGTATCCGATATGGAGCATATTCTTCAGATTTAGTCATTAAGAGTGTTATTCACCTTGAGCTTGAGGCTATATCTACAGCTATACAATTGAAGTAGAATATTATAAAAAAATAACACTCGATCTACGATCTGTCAAGCTAATGAAAAATAGAATAAAGTGAGGCAATTTTAGTAATACGGCCTTGTTAGGGAGCTCATAATGACCATAAAGATTTACCACAATCCACGCTGTTCAAAATCACGTGAAACGCTTGCTCTTTTAGAGGAAAAAGGTGTAACAACTGAAGTCATTGAATACTTAAATACACCACCCGATGTAGAAACACTCACCAACATTCTCACGACCTTGAAAATGGAACCACGGCAGTTAATGCGAAAGCACGAAGCTGAGTACAAAGATAATCATTTAGATAATCCCGAACTAACAACTGAACAACTTATTCAAGCAATGGTCGATTTCCCCAAAATTATGGAACGTCCCATCGTTGTTAACAATGGCAAAGTTGCTATTGGTCGCCCGCCTGTTAGCGTATTGGATATATTATAAGTATGCCTTCAAATTTATCATCAGAAGTTTTAGTCTTATTTGATAGCAAGCATGGTTCAACCTCAGAGCTAGCAAATTTCATTAGTCGCGGAATAGAAAGCGTTAGTGGTATGCAAGCACGATTGCGTACAGTAGCCCCCGTATCAACAGTTAATGAATCTACGCAAGATAGTATTCCTAAAGATGGTCCTCTATACGCCAGCCTTGATGATTTAAAACAATGTAGTGGTTTAATTATTGGTAGCCCATCTTACTTTGGAAACATGAGCGCATCGTTAAAATATTTTATTGATAACACCACACCCATTTGGTTATCAGGTGATTTAATTAATAAACCCGCCGCGGTATTTACCTCGAGCTCAAGTTACCATGGCGGCCAAGAATCGGTTCTACTCAGTATGATGCAACCACTATTACACCACGGCATGTTAATGGTAGGCATACCTTATTCTGAAACAACACTTAACACGACCCGTACAGGTGGTACACCGTATGGTGCCAGCCATATCACGGGAGCTAACCATGACATGCCGTTTAGTGAAGATGAAAAAACGTTAGCGAAAGCACTTGGCAAACGCGTAGCCGAACTCGCTCAAAAATTAAATCACTAAAACTTAATTACTCTCAAACTAAAATAGAACCACCAATGACGAAAACAAAAGCAGATTTTTACTATTACATGACCCTCATCGGATATTTTGGAATGTTAATATTACTTTCGAGTTGGATTATTGTTTTTGACCCACCGACAAACTCAACAACATCCTTAGCACTTATTTTTATTTTAACGCCATTGCTACTAGGGTTAAGAGGCTTACTCTATGGAAAGCGTTATACTTTTGCCTGGATGAGCATGTTAATACTTTTTTATTTTATGCATGGCGTGGTTGAGGCTTGGGCAAATAAAAACACCTTGATACAAACATTGGCGCTAATTGAAGTTGGCTTAACGGTGATTGTTTTTATTGGTGCAATTATGTTTGTAAAATATAAATCGCGTGAGCTTGGGGAAAAATTAGAGCCTGAAGATTAACTATTTTTTCATTCTATTTTCAGTTTATAGCCATCACTCAATCTTAATTTAGATTGACCGATTCCAGTTCCATTCCTAACGATAATTACTATGCCAATATATCAAGGTAAGCTCTTATCTACGATTAATAGTTGATCCGTTAAGGTGGATAAGCGGACAAAAAATGTATCCTGTTAAATAACTTAAACAAGATTATTTTAACAACTTTTCTTGTCGGTAAAGTATGTAGTAACCGTGGCAGCTTCTCAGCGGAAGCTGTCGTTCGGACATTTATTTTAGGCAAAAGAAATCCTACTGTAGTAGGATTCCAATAAGTTAAACTTTCCGTCTTGCTGCTCCGAATAAACCTAACAGGCTAATAGTAAATAGATAGAATGATGAAGTTTCAGGAACAGATTCTCGTATTAGAAAAGATCCCATGTTACTGCTCATCTCATCCCTAAAATTTATACCAGTGCCACTACTAGTATAATCATTTCTAAGTATATCAACATAATCTATTAATACAGCAAATACCTGTCTTGTTTCACTACCAGAATTATAAGTATCAGCTGTCATTCCTCTTGAATAAAACCAGCCACCACCACCCGTAGTAGTACTATTATCACCTAATAGATTTACAAGTCCGCCAATATTCGCATCATTAGACCAACTAGTAGCTATGATTCCAGTGAGGTCTATTCCTGTATAATTTTCTATCATGCCATTGAGCTCAAGGCCAGTAGCATAGCGATACCCTTCAAATTCACCAGCAATACCAAATTGGGTTGACACATAGTTATATGATTTGTTTGTCGTTTCTGTTAAATCTAGCCAATCAAGTCCCGAAGTAGAATCAGTAGTATATATGCCATTGTCAATAATTGCTGCGTTCGCACTTGAAACAAACACCAACAATAAAAGCCCTGCTAACAAATTTTTCATTATTTATAACTCCTTTGAATTTATACTTTACGTCCTGACGCTCCGAATAAGCTTAAAAGACCAAATGCGAGAAGGTAAATGGAAGATGAGTCTGGTACTGACCGTACAACATACGTGGAATAACCATTTAAAGAGGTGGTGATGTAAGCATTAAGATTTTCGTTAGCCTCATCGCCTATCACGTTCGTAGTCCCGGAGTCTTGCGCATTCGTTCCCCAGTATGCACCCATTACACGGAGAATATTATCTTCATCTTTATACAGGCCGAATGTCTGGCCATCTGGTGTTGCCCCAAAATACGATTGGAATGTTGCAATATCAGCCTCTTGAGCAGCGTATGTGCTAATAGGGTAGTCGGTAGTACCTGAAAATGAAGTACCGTTTGAATTGTTACTTACAAAGGTACTAAAAAAAAAGTTGAATAAATTAACGACTTCATCGTTTGTTGCATAGCGCCAACCAGTATTTAAAGTTTCGGCTTCACTATAAGCTTGGTTTACAGTCACGCTTAATGATAACCAGTCGAGACCACTAACATCATCGCTTATCGTATTGTCCCCGTTGTTAATAAATGCTGCATTTGTACTTGAAATGAAACCAAATAATAAAAGACTTACTAGTAAATTTTTCATTACTCACCTTCCATATGATTACAATATAAAAATATACTATGCCCTGTAAGCTATACGGCCACTATCACCCAAACGAATTAAGTAGTATTACCTATATGAGAGTGGGTTTACCCATTGACCGCAATGGTGGATGAAAGTTATAGCTTGATTAAGGCACTTGTATGACCACTTCCAGTATTTAGGAGCCAGAATGGCTAAATTGCTTGAAATGGATGATTTAGAAACAATTACAGCAGTATATTAGATAATGTTTATTATCCGCTTTTGTTTGATGGCAGCCAAAGAATTAAAAATTAAATACCTGGAGGATACTCCGCAAACATTTCTAATTTCGAATTATCACAAGACCACTCCACTCGAGAATCCCAAAAGATTCTGCCTTGTGGTTTCATTTCTGGAACCATGTCTAATGAACCCGCAGCAATAAGTACAGCACCTAACTCGGGAACAACTCGTGGCATCGGGCTGCCACATTCTTTACAAAAACAATTATAAAAACGTTCTGCTTCAGGTACTTTATAACGACCAAGTAATTCTTCACCACTTAGCCATTCAATTTCTGTTTCGGGTTTAACCATAATGTTCGATGCATGGCCGGTACCGGTTGCTTTACGACAGCGTTCGCAATGACAATGATAAAAACGCATTGCATCGCCAACCAATTTATAGGTTACTTTTTTACATAAACAACTACCAGTAAATGTTTCTGACATAATCTATTTCCTTGCTGTTTTTATAGTAACTAGAGCAACTCTCGCACAAAAGGTACAGTTAACTTTCTTTTTGCGACAAGTGATGCTTTATCTAATTTATCCAATAAGTTAAACAAGCTTTGCATATCTCGTGAACTGCGTTTAATTAAGTAATCAACCACATTATCATCTAAATCTAAACCTCGATTTTTTGCACGCAGTTGTAATGCTGTTTTCTTTTCTTCATCGTCAAGCATTCTTAACTGATACACCGGCCCCCAACACATTCTTGAAGCTAAATCGGCTAGTTTAAAATCTGAACCCGTGGGCGATTTTTCAGCGGCGACAACTAAGCGAGTATCAGCATCACGTAATCGATTATATAAGTTAAATAAAGCCTCTTCCCACATCGGGTTACCCGCAGCAAACTCAACATTATCTAAACACACTAAATCCATTGTTTCTAAATTTTCAAATGCGCTTGGAGTCAACATCATATTATCTAATGGTAGATAACCTATTTTTAAATTCATTTTAGAATAGGAATGACATAACGCTTGTAGTAAATGTGTTTTACCACTACCGGCTACCCCCCATAAATACACATATTGTTCTGTTGTGTTTTTAATTGAGTAAACGGCTGTTTCATTTTGCCCAATAATAAAATTATCGAATCGCGCGTTATCCATTAATTGTATACCTAATGGCATTTGTTCTGGGATATTCATATCATTAGCTATCATACGGCTTGGTTGGCTCTTAAAAAATCAGACATTATTATACAACGAACACTTTTTATATTCTTGATGCATATGCCGAATAATAACAGCAAGTACTGCGGCCACAGGAAGCGCGCATAAGATTCCAAAAAATCCAAAAAGCTGTCCACCCGCTAAAACGGCGAAGATTACCGCCACAGGATGCAAGCCAATCTTGTCACCCACCAACAATGGCGTTAGCACCATGCCTTCTAATGCTTGGCCAAAACCGAAAACAATAAAGACGTACAGTAAGTAACTGGCATCGTGGAACTGCATAAGCGCGGCAATGCCTGCTACAACAATACCGAGGATGAAACCCAGGTAAGGAACAAAACTCACTATGCCGGCTAATAAGCCAATCAGTATCGCTAACTCTAATCCTACGATGCTCAAACCAATGGAGTACACCAGTGTTAAAACTAATACCACTAGTAACTGACCTCTAAAAAAGGCACCTAAAACTTGGTCTGACTGTTTAGCTAAAGATGAAACGAGTTTTTCTTTGTTCAATGGTAATAATTGACGAATACCTTCAATTAAATTATCCCAATCTCTTAGTAAATAAAACGTAACGATAAAAACTAAGGTTAAATTTGCAATACCAGTAAATAAAGCGACGCCTGATCGCGTAATAGAACCAACAACCTGAGCAACAATACCCCCTGCTGATTGCCAGTTAGCTTTCAGGGATTCTTGCAAAGTATTTAAATCAAGATTGATTTTTGCCTCACCGAGTTTTTCATTTATTATTGGCAGTATTGTTTTTTGTATCCATTCTGCATACACCGGCACTTTGTTTATCAATATAATAATTTGATTTTCAATTAGCGGAATAAGAATAAGTAATGAAATTATCGCTAACAACGTTAATGCGAAAAATACAATTGAAACCGCAGCGATTCTTGGCAGTTTTTTTAACTCTAACCAATCAACAAGTGGATCGCCAATATATGCAAGTACTGCGGCAATAACAAAAGGCGTTAAAATAGGTGTTAACAAATAAATCAGGCCAAATAAAACGGCGGCACCAATAAAAACAAACCATTTAGTACTTTCAGCCATTTTAAGATCCTTACCTATTATTATTTTTTAAATGCTGTATCGCGCGACGACCCCAAGAAAGCACATACACGAAGCCACTTGTAATAGTTGTAAAAAGCACTATCCATATTAAAATATTAATGTAAATTTCATCTATGGATAACCATGCCAATGAAAGTAACATAACGGCGATTAAGACAATCTGCATTAACGTATTAAGCTTACTAATATACGTGGGATTTATATCGACCTTGCCAAAATAAATTCTGTATAAAACACCACCCACAACAATAACCACATCACGTAACATGACACTGACGACTAACCATACGGGTAGTAGCTCTAGCCAAGCAAAAACAATATAACTTGAAACTAATAATAATTTATCGGCAAGTGGATCGAGTATTTCACCTAAAGCGGATTGCCAGTTAAAACGTTTAGCCAGCCAGCCATCCAAGCTGTCGGTAATGCCTGCAATAACAAAGAGTATTAAAGCTGGCAAATAATTTTCCTGCAACATGTAAAACACGACAGGCGGAACCAGTAAAATCCGTAAGATACTTAATAAATTAGGTATGTTACGCAACTCAAACATTATTTTATTTTAACAACCGATAGATTAGATCGGGAACAAGTATTTCAACTTGTTTATGTGCAATATTTAAAACCGAATTATTTTTATCTAAAACAGATACTGACGAATCTGAATTTTGAATGTCATTCGCTTTTGGAATAACATTTGTTTTCGGAATAACATTTGGCTCAGCCGCTAATTGACTACCCAATGAAATTGCCTGCATCACACCTATGCGACTACCTTGTGTTGTTAATCTAAAAAGAACGCTGTCTTTTTCTAATTTTATGGTATCGATTTTTTTTACAGCACTGATAGATGATAAGTATTTTGCTGTTTGAGAATAATCAGCTAAGCCTTTTAATTCTTTTACTTCAACAAGAATATGTTGAATACCTTGATCGGTTTTTACATCCGCAAAGGCTTGAGAAAGATTTTGTGCTGTATGACTTAAACCTTTTTTTACCACTTTATCCAAACGAGGAGCCTTTTCATTCCAATCAACACGCCGGCCGTCAACATAAAGACTCCACTGTGTGTTCCAAGTCCGATTTGCGATATAGACTTTACCCACAAGTATTGATTCAGATTGATAACGCTTAGATGCTTGCATAATCCGGTCTTCAAAATTACCCCAAACATCACTAATGGATATATTTGACCTATCCGCTAAATCCATTAATGGAAAACGTATCGGTAAACCATAAAGCTTTGCATGCTTCTCTATCGATTCTCTCGTGGTACTTTTAATGCTGTTAGATAACAAGTAGCGTTTATTACGACTTTCTACAACCATCCAAACAAGTATAGAAGGACGATTCTTACCCCACACAGGTAAACCGGTTTCGTGTAAAAGCTTATTAATTTTCTTTTTATTAAAACGTATCCACAAAACTTGCTGAACAGCTTTTTTTCCCTTTGCTTGTTTATCTTCTGCCTTTAAGCCCCAATCAATATGAGGCCTACCTGTTGGTTGTTGGTAACGAAATTGCTTAACATAGTGGGTGGCTTTATTTAGTGCGCTAACTATCTCGGTTGTTTTACCCACTAAAACCAATTTTGGCTGCTTTTGATTGGGTGTTTTAGCCAAGGGGACGGCATCGGTTTCAATAAGTGGCGGCAAGGCTAAAACCACATCTTGCTGCCCAGAAACTCTAACCAGAACTTCGGCAAAAGCCTGCTGTATAGCAATACGGCGATCAGGCCGACTTTGACTGGAAACCGGTATTTCAGCCTCGTATAAATCCGTGATTTTAGCCGCAAAAGATTGCTGACTAGCAGCAATACAAGCAAAACTCAGTAATCCGATAAAACCTCGAGAAAAAACATTCATTCCTTGCAACATCGACCCCTATAATTATTTTCGTTTTAGCCACCCAACAATGGAGCCAAAACCGTTCTAAATAGTGTATCCAGTCTAAGCCTGAATTTGGTACAATTGCACATTATGCACTGAATTCGCCAAAAATAAATGGTCTTTCATCGCAACTTGTAATCGTAAATAACGACTTAATTAAATACTAGCAAAATCATTTAATACTGGAGCTCTACATTGTCTCACGATGCCTCAAATACTGACACAAAAACGACAAAACCACTAAGCTATAAAGACGCTGGCGTTGATATTGATGCAGGAGCTGAATTGATAGATCGCATCAAACCCCATGCGGCAAGAACTAAACGCAATGGCGTTGTTGATGGTTTAGGCGGCTTTGGTGCTTTATTTGAAATCCCAGAAAGCTACCAATCTCCAATGCTTGTGTCCGGCACGGATGGGGTTGGAACGAAGCTTAAACTTGCTCTGGAAATGAACAAACACGACACTATCGGTATTGATTTGGTGGCAATGTGCGTCAATGACCTTATCGTTCAAGGTGCTGAACCCTTATTCTTTCTTGATTATTACGCGACAGGCAAGCTCGATATCGAAACAGCAGAAAGTGTAATCAAAGGCATAGCCGATGGTTGCCTACAATCTGGTGCGGCTCTCATTGGTGGTGAAACCGCTGAAATGCCTGGTATGTACAATGCTGATGATTATGATCTCGCTGGCTTCTGTGTTGGCGTTGTTGAAAAAGCCAAATTAATCACTGGCCAAAAAGTAAAAGCTGGCGATACTCTAATCGGCCTGGCCTCAAGCGGTCCTCACTCAAACGGCTATTCATTAGTACGCAAAGTTATTGAAGTTAGTGGCGCAGATTTAAATGAAGCATTTGATGGTGCCACCCTTGGCGACAAATTATTAGCGCCTACTCAAATCTACGTAAAACCCTTGCTTGCCCTACATGAAAAAATAAACATGCATGCCCTCGCCCATATTACAGGCGGTGGATTACTTGAAAATATTCCCCGCGTTATGCCTGATAATACCCAAGCCAAAATTGACGCGGCTAGCTGGACTACACCTGCTATTTTCGATTGGTTACAAACCAATGGTAATATTACAGACGAAGAAATGTATCGTACCTTTAACTGTGGCATTGGTATGGTTGTTGTTGTTGACAGTGCTGATGTAGAAACGAGCATTAAACTTCTTAACGCTGAAGGGATAGAAACCAATATTATTGGTAGCATTGAAGCCAGTGACCAGCAAACACCCCACGTTATTATTTAATCCAACATAAATTAAAGAATCGTATGTTACGTATCGTTGTTCTCATCTCAGGTAATGGTAGTAATTTACAAGCTATTATTGATGATATACACGATGATGAAATCGATGCAGAAGTTGTTGCTGTATTTAGCAACAAAGCAGATGCCTATGGATTACAACGAGCTGATATAGCTGGGATTGACTCTATAATCATTGATAGCAATGATTATAAAACACGAGAAGAGTACGATGCACAGCTTCAACAAAGCATTGATCAATACCGACCTGACTTAATCGTCCTTGCTGGCTTTATGCGTATTTTAAGTGATGAATTTGTTAACCATTACCTTGGTCGTCTAATTAATATTCACCCATCACTACTCCCAAAATACCAAGGCTTAAATACTCACCAAAGAGTACTCGATGCAGGCGATACTCACCATGGTGCTAGCGTACATTTTGTTATTCCAGAACTCGATGCAGGTCCACTCATTCTTCAAGCTGAAGTGCCCATCCATGAAAATGATACCGTAGCCGAACTTGCTCATCGCGTACATAAGCAAGAACACATCATTTATCCCTTGGTTGTTAAATGGTTCGCTGAAGGTAGAATTAAAATGATTGATAATACTACGATCAAAGATGGTAAGGAATTAACCACTGAAATGGCAATGCTACATTTGATTTAGTTGAACATATGATAAGTCGCATTGTCATAACATTACATCCCATTAGAAGATGAAATCATGCTAAGAATACTATCATTATTATTTTTGTTAATCAGTATAACAAGTACAAGCTACGCCAACCTATTACAATCTGGTTTCACGGTTGAGTATGACGTAAATTACAATGGAATGGAGCTAGGTGTTAGTAAACGCAGTTTATTATTCCTTAGCGATCAAAAAGCTATTTATAAAGCCGAAACCGTACCTGAAGGCTTTGCCTCACTAATCATACAAGAAACAATTAAAGAAATAAGTAACATTAAGATTACCCGAGACAACATTACCCCTAGCCAATATGTTATTACTAAAAATAAACGCGGAAAAATAGATAAAGTAACTATCGATTTCGATTGGAAAGAGAAAACAGTAACCAATAGCTATTTAAAAAAAACTGAGCCTCTAAAAGAAAATACTCATGACTTATTAAGCTTACAACTGAATATTATGCAAGACTTGCAACGCAATAAGAAGAGCATGCTATATCAAGTCGCAACGAAAAAGCACAACCGAAGTTATAACTTAAAGGTAGAGAAAGAAGAATTACTTGAAACACCTATGGGTGAATACAAAACGATTAAACTCACTGCTTCATCACCCGAAGGAAAAAGCCAATTTATTTTCTGGTGCGCAAAAAATTTCGAGTTCTTACCGATAAAAATTCAAAAGATAAATGATAGAGGTGATAAAGTTAGTTTTATACTACGTAGTTTTGCAGTACAAAAATAACGCTGGTTATATTTCACTTAGGCTTTAGGTAACGTAACGCCTTGTTGCCCTTGATACTTCCCACCACGATCCTTATAGGATGTTTCGCAAATTTCATCCGATTCAAAGAACAACATTTGCGCAACACCTTCATTCGCATAAATTTTTGCAGGCAGTGGCGTTGTGTTTGAAAACTCTAACGTTACATGCCCTTCCCATTCAGGTTCTAATGGTGTGACGTTCACAATAATACCGCAACGTGCATAAGTCGATTTGCCTAAACAAATTGTTAAAACACTGCGGGGAATTTTGAAATGTTCAACTGTTCTCGCTAGAGCAAATGAGTTTGGAGGAATAATACAAACATCCGATTTTACATCCACAAAACTTTGATGGTCAAAATCTTTGGGATCAACAATGGCTGAGTTAATATTAGTGAATATTTTAAACTCATCAGAACAACGTACATCATAACCATAACTCGATGTACCATAGGAAATAATACGACCCTCGTTATTTTCACGCACTTGACCCGCCTCAAACGGCTCAATCATCCCTTCGCTCTTCGCCATTCGACGAATCCATTTATCCGATTTAATACTCATCCTGCTACACCTATATAATTCAGTCTTTTTATCGAGCGGCTATTCTAATCTAAATAGTAGTCGAATGGATATGCCGAATCAGTGAGATTTCTGTCTCCACAAACAATAAAGATAAAATCTAACCTCAATATTAACTGTTTTTGTTATTTACTATCAATAACTTATAATTTTTCATTCATTAACCATTCATCACCCTCCAGCAATTAGCGCACTATCGTATTTCAACGTAACGAGACTTTACGTATCTATTCGATACATCGAGAGTATATTTACTTCTAAGAAACATGATATTATTTACCGGTTATGACTCTGAATACGCCAATCCAACAAACACGTACAAACTACTTATTGCGAGTTACGCTGGCAGTTGTATTAGTGTTTGCAGCCTTACATGTTTCCACTCACGACATAGAAACGTCTGGCGATATTGATAGTCAAGAGCATTGTCAGGTATGCCGACTAAACCAACTACCTATATCCGATTTACCTACACTGGCATGGATAGTACCGCTGCTTGTGTTAATTTTGCTACGTCCTATTCCTGCACTTCAACAACCCACTAAAATACATCTCTCTAGCTTTAGCGCACGTGCGCCCCCCCTTGTTCTGATCCAATATTAGTTTTATTTATTTTTAAAGAGTGCACTGTGACTACAGATTTTCTGTAGCACGTATTTGTTGCACTTAATGATCAGTTCAAGGAGTTACTATGTTTTTTAAACGTTTCCCTCTGTTGACGATTTTTATCGTCAGTGGAATATTTTCTTTCAATGCATCGGAGTTACAGGCTGCCGATGACAACACTACCCTACGTCAACAATTGCTGGAATTACAGCAACAACAACAAAATTATCAGAAACAAATTGATGCGTTGGATAAGCGCCTTAATGAAACAGCAAAATCATCCTCAACTGCAGTGAATACCTCAGTCAGTAGCAGCCCTTTAAAAATTGGACTATCAGGCCTTTTTGCAACGGGCGGTTCGAGTGTTGATAATTCTGAATTGGCGAACCTGCAAGCGGGTGGCCACGATCCAAGTAAAAATGGCTTTACAGTACAAAATGTTGAGCTATCGATTGGTGGAATAGTCGATCCTTACTACGACGCGCAAGCTAATATTATTATACTGATCAACGCCGCGGGTGAAACCGTCGTGGAGTTAGAAGAAGCATTCTTCACCACTCGAAGTTTACCCTGGGGCCTACAATTAAAAGGCGGTCAGTATTTCACGGAGTTTGGGCGTCAGAATAAACAGCACCCGCATACCTGGGCTTTTGTGGATCAACCTGTTGTCCTTTCGCGTTTCTTTGGTGGTGATGGTCTACGCAGCCAAGGTTTACGTGCATCCTGGTTGATGCCAACTGATTGGTACTCAGAAATCTACTTTGGTATGCAGAATGCTAAAGGCGAAACGGTTACCAGTTTTTTGAATGTAGCAGGTGAAGATATAGGGGGGCGCACCTTAATTGACAGAAACACTCGCGGCTCAGGTGATCTACTGTACTCTGCTCGCTGGTTAAACGGCTTTGATTTCTCCGACACGCTCAGCATGAATTTTGGCGTATCGGGTTTGTGGGGGCCAAATGCCAGTGGAACCTCTACAGATACTCAGATCTATGGCACCGATCTCTACTTAAAATGGCAACCTACTACAAGTCAACGCGGTTATCCGTTTGTTGCATGGCATACTGAAATTCTTAAGCGTCACTACGAAGCGGGGGAGCCGGGTGATAGCACACGTGAAACTCTGAAAGATTGGGGCTTATTTACCCAGGCATTATGGGGCTTCAAACCCGGTTGGGTCGCTGGACTACGCTGGGAATACGCGACAGCAGATGGAAATACAAGTAGTGATCCTTTACGTGATACCCGCAAACGTCTGTCTCCAAACCTAACCTGGCATACGAGTGAATACAGTAAAGTACGCTTGCAATACAATCGCGACTGGACTGAACGTCTTGCTGAAAAAACAGCGGATACAGTTTGGCTGCAATTCGAGTTTAGTCTAGGTAGTCATATGGCGCATAAGTTTTAGGAGAAGATCATGAAAAGTTTATACAAAACTATTTTAGGTACAATGATCTTAATTGTTATGTCCGGGCATGCCAATGCAGTACTTCGAGTGGAAACAACAACGCAAGATTTAGCGGCTATTGCAAAAGCGATTGGCGGTCAACATATTGAAGTGCATAGCTTGACGTTAGGCACGCGTGATCCACATTTTGCGGTTGCAAAACCGAGTATGATTCGGCGCGTTTATCGCGCCGATCTATTATTGGTTATCGGAGCAGAAATGGAGATTGGTTGGTTACCACCTTTATTACAATCCGCACGAAACAATCGTGTCCAGCCGGGTAATCCGGGATACCTGGATCTATCACAATCCGTTTCATTGTTAAATCAAATCAAGGGCCCAGTCACACGAGCAATGGGAGATGTCCACGCCAATGGTAATCCGCACTATTGGTTGGATCCTCGCAATGGAATTCGCATGGCTAAAATGATCGCCCTACAATTAGAGCAACTTGATCCTGAACATGCCAGTAGTTACCAGGCAAACTTCAACACATTTGAAAAAACTGTAAACTTAAAAATAATTGAATGGCGAAACTCATTACGTTATCTCAAAAACAAACCTGTCATTGCATACCATACCTCCTTTATTTATCTGGCTGATGCATTCGGTTTTAACATTGTTAATGAAGTAGAACCCAAACCGGGTATCGCACCTACCATATCGTCTTTAAGCCGTTTGATTTCACAGATAAAAAAAGAACAGATCGAGTTGCTAATAATAGAACCCTATTATCAACAGCGTTCCGCACGCTATCTTAATGAACAAACAGGAATTCAAATAGCCATCATTCCACAATCTGTTGGTGCCCGACCGGATATTAAAACCTATATTGATCTGTTTGATAGCATCGTCAAAGCTTTACAATTGAAGGAAGCAAAATAATATGGATGCATGGCAAATACTACTCCCTGCTTTTGTTATGAGTGCCTTAATGATAATCACTCATACCTACCTTGGTTTGCATGTTTTAGCACGAGGTATTATTTTTGTTGATCTTGCTCTGGCACAAATAGCGGCATTGGGAATAAGTGTTGCTTTTTTATTAGGCTATGAAGCACAAAGTGTAGAGGCACAAGCGTTTGCATTTGGGGCAACATTATTTGCAGCCCTTGCTTTCACAGGCTTGCATAAAATACCAGGAAAGACCGCACGTGAAGTGACTATCGGCTGTGTCTATGTCGTAGCGACAGCACTATCATTGGTTATCCTGAGTCGTAGCAGCCAGGGTATGGAAGAACTAAAATCATTATTCAACGGCAATATACTGTGGGTACGCTGGGAAGATATCACATTCGTTGCTATCGCTTATGGCTTACTCGTGCTATTGCATAGCCTCCAGCGTAAACACTTTTATGCATTATCTTTTAAAAACGATAGTAGCAAGCGGCCATCATTAGTTTGGGAATTCTTATTCTTTGCATCCTTTGCAGTCGTTATTACATTGGCCGTTAATATTGCCGGTATATTGCTCGTGTTTGCTTTTTTGATCATACCTGGATTCAGCGCATCATTACTCGCGGGCACATTCAGGATGCGGTTAATTTTAGGATGGGCACTTGGATTAACCGCAAGCATAATCGGGCTTTGGTTATCTTTTATTGCAGACTTACCTGTCGGAGCAACCGTTGTCTCTCTGCTCGGGTTATTACCAATTGTGGCTGTATTATTAAGCTTTATAGTTAAGAAAAAATATAAAAGTTAATTTATAAATCAATCATAAAAAAAGGAACACAAAATGTTCCTTTTTTTACAACCAACTATTTGCAGTTATTTACGGACAACGAGAAGCCGGAGTTACAGCAAGATCGCAATCTAACAATAAATACACATTTTCGGGCAACGAGCAGCCTTAGTACAAGGCGCGCAACTTTTGAATAAGCGGAGTTTACGAATAGTAAATAAGCATTGCGAGGCGGTTGCAGCAACCCGCAATCCAAATAAATTCGCACAGATTTCGGACAACGAGAAGCCGGAGTGCAAGGCGCGCAAGTCACGAAGAAGCGGAGTTTACGAATAGTAAATGAGCATTGCGAGGCGGTTGCAGCAACCCGCAATCCAAATAAATTCGCACAGATTTCGGACAACGAGAAGCCGGAGTGCAAGGCGCGCAAGTCACGAAGAAGCGGAGTTTACGAATAGTAAATGAGCAT